>JACDJB010000077.1_pt1 | contig 140843 bp, 134 predicted proteins | sample 7454121 | NCBI WGS metagenome assembly JACDJB01 (sample SAMN14253290, study PRJNA609438) | sludge metagenome | isolation source: sludge after 25d culture with pyrite | collected 2018-12-20
CACCCTCGTGCTCTTGCGCCGGCGCATGCGCACCCTTGCTGTCGACAGGGCCCGCTTTGTCCTTGCCGGCACGCGCCGCCGGCAAGGCTTGCGGCGCCGCCATCGTGCGGATGGGCGAGGACGTCCGCAGAGCCTGCTCGTCAAAGCGGAACACGGCCACGGCCTGTACCAGATCCTGCGCCTGACCACTCAGGCTGTCGGCCGCGGCGGCCATCTGTTCCACCAGCGCGGCGTTCTGCTGCGTGGTGTCATCCATCTGCGTGACGGCCTCGGCCACTTGCGACACACCCGTACTCTGCTCATGGCTGGCGGCGCTGATTTCCCCGACGATATCGGCCACGCGGCGGATGCTCGCCACCACCTCTTCCATGCTCTGACCGGCCTGGTTGACCAGCGTGCTGCCCTGCGAGACGCGCGCCGAGCTGTCGGTGATCAAATCCTTGATTTCGCGTGCGGCGCCCGCACTGCGCTGCGCCAGGGCGCGTACTTCGGACGCCACCACCGCAAAACCCCGCCCCTGGTCGCCCGCTCGAGCTGCTTCCACGGCGGCATTGAGCGCGAGAATGTTGGTCTGGAAGGCGATGCCGTCGATGACATTGATGATGTTTGCGATCTTTTCGCTGGATGTCTGAATATCGTCCATGGTGGTGATCATCTGCGAGACCACACCCCCGCTTTGCACCGCGACGTCGGACGCCGTTTGCGCGAGCTGGTTGGCCTGCAACGCGTTCTCGGCGTTCTGACGCACCGTGGAACCCACTTCCTCCATGGCGGCCGCCGTTTCCTGCAACGCGCTGGCCTGTTCGGCCGTGCGCGAGGAAAGATCCGTATTGCCGCGCGCGATCTGCTGGCTGGCCGAGGCCACGGATTCGCTGCCGGCGCGCACGCGCGAGGCCACCTGGACCAGGCTGTCGCGCATCTGCTGCATGAAAGCCATCAGGCTGCTGGTATCGCCCTCGCGCACGCTCACCTGCACGGCCAGGTTGCCCTGGGCGATCTGACGCGCCACTTCGGCCGCGGCGTCGGGCTCACCCCCGAGCTGGCGACGGATGGCGCGCGAGATCAGCCCGGCGACGATGATGCCCAGTACTGCGGCCAGCAAGGCGATGGCCAGCATGAGCAGGCGCGTGTTTTCCGCCAGACTGCGCAAGTTCACGGCCTGCTCGTCCACGAGCGCCTGCTCGGCGGCGATCAGATTGTCCAGTGCATTGAAGAAACCGTTCTGCAGCTCGCGCCCCTTGCCATTGAGCAGCTGGCGTGCCTGCACCGTCTTGATGACGTCGCCCGCCATGCCGCCTTCGATGGCGGCATTGATTTCCTTGTTGAAGACGTTGCGCGCCTCCAGGGCCGCGTCCAGCAGGGCGCGCACCCCGGGTATCACCACGGTGGCATCCAGCGCTGCGAACATGTCGCCGGTGTCGGCGCGCACCTGATCGATACGCGCCTTCTGCTCTTTCCTGACCGCTTTGTCGTCCGCGAGCAGGATATTGCGAATGGAGCGCGCCTGGACATTCATGTTCTCTTTGATGCGCGTCACCTGGGCGATCTTGACCATGCGGTCCGTAACCAATACGTCGACATCGTCGACCAGCTGCGAGAGCCGCCAGCTGCTGACCAGCGCGATGGCCAGCGCCATGGCGATGACAATGAAAAAACCCATGCCCAGCCGCTTGCCGACCGTCATGCCTGACTTGGTAGTACGCATGGTGCGAGATCCCCCACGTTCGTGTCATGATTCGCACTTTACGGATGGCGGCGGTGAAACTTTAATCCCGGCGGCGCGAAATCTGCACGTGCGCAAGGGAACGCTTGCCCTCATCCGTGGTCTCAAGATATGCTATCCCGTGAATTATTGTTTATTTTCGAGGAATCACCCCATGAACGAGCTTCGTCCGAACAGCGTGCCTGTCGCCCGTGGTCGTTTTCCTGCGGCGGCAACGCAGCAGGTGCGCAATCGCGTCATGCGCAACACCTACTGGCTGCTGGCCCTGTCCCTGATTCCCACCGTGCTGGGTGCCATGGTCGGCCTGAACACCGGCATCAACCAGTGGATGTCGGCCAGCCCCGGCACCAGCGCCATCATATTCCTGGCCGGCGCCTTCGGGCTCATGTTCCTGGTTGAACGCAACAAGAACAGTTCCGCCGGCATCGCTTTCCTGCTGGGCTTCACCTTTTTCATGGGGCTGATGCTCTCGCGCATGCTGGGCTTCGTGCTGGGCCTGGGCAACGGCAGCCAGCTCATCATGCTGGCCTTCGGGGGCACGGCAGCCGTGTTCGGCACCATGGCGACCGTGGCCAGCACCACGCGGCGCGATTTCAGCCACCTGCACAAGTTCCTGATCATCGGCGTGGTCGTGCTCATCGTGGCCGCGCTGGCCAACATCTTCCTGCAACTGCCCGCGCTCATGCTCACCGTCTCGGTGATGGCCATCGCGATTTTCTCGGCATTGCTGCTGATCGATCTGCAACGCGTGGTCAACGGGGGTGAAACCAACTACATCTCGGCCACCCTGGCCATCTACCTGGATGTCTACAACATCTTCGTGAACCTGCTCATGCTGCTGGGCATTTTCGGCGGGCGCGACTAAAAGCACAATGGCGTAGCGGGGCCCGCCAGGCAGGCCGGACTCAGGCCTGCCGTTTGTTTGTCTGGTGATGCATCTGGTGATTTTCCGGGCGCGCCTGCATGTCCAGCATCACGCGGCGTGTCAGCAGGGGGCGCTCCAGAAGCCCTTCCAGGCGCTGATGCAGCAGCTGGCGCAGCCCGGGCTCATGAGCGGGATCGGTGAAGTCCGGACGCTGCAGATCCAGGCCGTAACCGGTTTCCTCGAGCAGAATCCATTCGAAGCGGCGCAGGCAGGCCGAAGGCGCCAGCGGCGCTTCCCCTCGGGCCACGCCGGCGAGCTGACGCAGCGCGGCATCGTAGGCATCGAATACGCGCGGATGCGGGTCTTCGCGTGCCAGCAAGGCCAGCAGCAGCTCGTTCATGTACCAGGCCGACATGAGGCCGCGTCCGCCCAGCGGAATGAGGCCCCGGCATTCCGCGGCCGTCAGCGTGCGGATTTCACCCGCGCCACTCCAGGACAGCAGCAGGGGCTGGAATACCCCCAGCACCGCGCGCAGGCTGGAATACGGCCGCTTGGCGCCTTTGGCCACCAGCGTCAGCACCCCGTGCTCCCGGGTCAGCACGCGGATCAGCAGCGAGGTTTCGCGCCAGGGCTGCGCATGCAGCATGAAGGCGGGCGCCTCCAGCACACGGCGGGCGCGGCGGCTAGTCATACCCCAGTTCGCGCAGGCCCGCCTCGCGGCGCGACCAGTCCTTGCGCACCTTCACATACACTTCGAGGAAGACCGGCTTGCCCAGCAGCGCCACGATGTCCTGGCGCGCCTCCGTGGCGATGCGCTTCATATGCCGGCCGCCCGCGCCCAGCAGGATGGGCCGGTGACCCTCGCGCTCGACCAGCACGCACGCGGCGATGCGCACGCCGGTCTCGTCCTCTTCCCACTGCTCAATCATCACCGTGGTGCCGTAGGGCAGCTCGTCGCCCACCAAGCGGAAGATTTTCTCGCGGATCGCCTCGGCCGCCAGAAAGCGCACGGAACGGTCGGTCAGCGCATCGGCCTCGAACCAGTGCTCGCCTTCGGGCAGGCGCTGGCCGATTTCCTCGAGCAGCGCGGCGAGCCGGGTATGGCGCGTCGCGCTCACGGGCACGACAGCCGCGTAGGTATGCAGGCCCATCAGACGCTCGGCGTAAGGGAACAGGCTATCGCGATCGCGCAGCAGATCGATCTTGTTGATGGCGAGAATGACGGGCTTGTCGGTGGGCAGCAGGGTCAGGATTTCGGCGTCCGCCGCAGACCAGCGACCCGCCTCGACGACGTGGACCACCACGTCAACATCGGCCAGCGTGCGGGTCACGACGCGGTTCATCATGCGATTCATCGCGCCGCCGTGGCGGGTCTGAAAACCCGGCGTATCGACGAAGACGTACTGTCGCGCGTCCTGCGTGAGCACGCCGTGGATCCGATGCCGCGTGGTCTGCGCCTTGCGCGACACGATGGAGAGCTTGCTGCCGATCAGGGCATTGAGCAGCGTGGACTTGCCGACGTTGGGACGCCCGATGAGCGCCACGTGCCCGCAGCGGGGTGTCGAATCAGCCATGATGCTTGCCGCGCCGCTGCATCGGCAGCGCCTGCAAGGCCGCGATCACGCGCGCGGCGGCGGCCTGTTCGGCGGCACGGCGGCTGTGGCCTTGCGCACTGTCGACGACATCCAGCTCGTCCACGCGGCACTGGACCCGGAACTGCTGGTCGTGCGCGGCGCCCTGAACCTCCAGTATGGAGTATTGCGGCAATTTCAGGTGGCGCGCCTGCAGCATTTCCTGCAGGCGCGTCTTCGCATCCTTGCCGTCGGCCTGCGGATCGATCGTGTCGAGCAAGCGCTGGTACTGGCCCTCGATCACCCGCGCCACGGCATCGAAGCCACCGTCCAGATAAACGGCGCCGAACACCGCTTCGAGGGCATCCGCGAGAATGGAGGGGCGCTGTGCGCCGCCGCTTCTGAGCTCACCCTCGCCCAGGCGCAGGCAATCGGACAGCCCCAACTTGCCGGCCAGCCGCGCCAAGGCGGCTTGATTCACGAGGTTCGCCCTGAGCCGGGACAGATCGCCTTCGTCCAGCGCCGGAAAGCGGGCATGCAGCAACGATGCGACGACGAAATTCAGAACCGCATCGCCCAGGAACTCCAGGCGCTCGTTGTGCGGCACGCTGTGGCTGCGATGCGTGAGCGCGCGCTGGAGCAATGACCGGTCCGTGAACGCGTGCCCCAGGCGATGGGCCAGTGCGGCGTGATCCGCCATCAGTGAAAGCCTCCGATACGGCTGAACTGCGAGAAATTCATCCAGATGAAAAAGGCCCGGCCGACGATGTTGCGATCCGGCACGAAGCCCCAGTAACGGCTGTCCAGGCTGTTGTCGCGGTTATCGCCCATCATGAAATAATGCCCCTCGGGCACCATGCAACGCAAGCCGGTATTGGTATATTGGCAACTGTCGCGATAGGGGAAGTCCGAGATCGGCATAAGTGGCTGCAGCGCGCGGCGATTCAGCAGGATTTGATGTTGCACACGGCCCAGCGCCTCATCATAGCGGGCGATATAGCCGCCGCGATCCGGTTCAAAGTAATCCCCGTTGCGCACCTGGTCGACCGGTTCGCCGTTGATGGACAAGACCTTGTTGCGATATTGCACCACGTCGCCCGGCACGCCCACCACGCGCTTGATGTAGTCCACCGAGGGATCGACGGGATAGCGAAAGACCACGACATCGCCGCGCTGCGGCGTGCCCAGGTCGAGCACCTTGTAATCCAGCACGGGAAGACGCAGGCCGTACTGGAACTTGTTCACCAGGATCAGGTCGCCGCTTTGCAGGGTGGGCAGCATGGAGCCCGACGGGATGCGAAACGGCTCGACCAGGAAGGAGCGCAGCACGAACACGAACAGGATGACGGGAAAGAAGCTGATGCCGTATTCCACCCACCAGGGCGGCCGGATCGCCTTATCATAGGCCTGCTGGCGCACGCGGCTGGCCTGGGCCGCATCCACGCCCTGCAGCGCCGGCGCCGTGGCCGCCATGGCCGTAACGGCGCGCGCGCGCCGCCGCCCGCGCAAGTGGAGCAGATCAAGCAGCCAGATACTGCCCGTGAGCAGCAGCAGCAAAAAAAGGATGAGCGCGAAATCCCAGCTCATGACGGCCACATCGTATCGTTGTTCAAGATCATTTGTCCTCTACCTGGAGGATGGCCAGAAACGCTTCTTGCGGAATCTCGACATTGCCAACCTGCTTCATGCGTTTCTTGCCGGCCTTCTGCTTCTCCAGCAGTTTCTTCTTGCGCGAAATATCACCACCGTAGCATTTTGCCAGAACATTCTTGCGTAAGGCCTTGACGTTTTCACGCGCGATAATTTCGGCGCCGATGGCCGCCTGGATGGCGATGTCGAACATCTGGCGCGGAATGATGGCGCGCATGCGCGTGGCGACGTCGCGGCCCCGGTGGCGTGCGTTGCTGCGATGCACGATCATGGACAAGGCGTCCATGCGCTCGCCATTGATGAGCAGATCCACGCGCACCACGTCGGAATCCTGATACCCCTTGAATTCATAATCCATGGAGGCATAGCCGCGCGACACCGACTTGAGCCGGTCGAAGAAGTCCAGCACGATCTCGGCCAGTGGCATCTCGTAGACCAGGTGCACCTGGCGCCCATGGTAGCTCATGTTCAGCTGTACGCCCCGGCGCGCCACGCAAAGGCTCATCACGGCCCCGACGTACTCCTGTGGCATGAACAGCGTGAGCGTCACCATGGGTTCGCGAATGACGTCGATCTCGCCCACCGCCGGCATGCGCGACGGGCTTTCCACCATCATCACCTCGCCATCGCGCCGCACCACCTCGTAAATCACGGAAGGCGCCGTAGTGATGATGTCCATGTCGAATTCGCGTTCCAGGCGCTCCTGCACGATTTCCATGTGCAGCAGGCCCAGGAAGCCACAGCGAAAGCCGAAGCCCAGCGCCTGGGACACCTCGGGCTCGAACATCAGCGAGGCGTCGTTCAACTTGAGCTTTTCGAGCGAATCGCGCAGCTGGTCGTATTCGCTGTTCTCGACCGGATAAATGCCGGCGAAGACCTGGGGCTTGACTTCCTTGAAGCCGGGCAGCGCCTGGGCGGCGGGTCGGCTGGCCAGCGTGAGGGTATCGCCCACCTTGGCATCGGCGATGTCCTTGATGCCGGCGATGACGAAGCCGACGCTGCCCGCCCCCAGCATCTCGCAGGGCGCGGGCTTGGGCGTGAACACGCCGATCTGTTCGCACAAGTGATTCGCGCCCGTGGCCATGAGCATGATCTTGTCGCGAGGGCGCAGCACACCGTTGACGATGCGCACCAGCATGACGACGCCCACGTAATTATCGAACCAGGAGTCGATGACCAGGGCCTGCAGGTCCGCATCCGCGCTGCCCGAAGGCGGCGGCACGCGAGTCACGATGGCTTCCAGGATCTCATCAATGCCCATGCCGGTCTTGGCACTGGCCGGGATGGCCGCGTCGGCCTCGATACCGATCACATCCTCGATCTCGGCGCGCGCGTTCTCGGGGTCGGCGGAGGGCAGGTCCATCTTGTTCAGGACCGGGATGACTTCCACTCCCAGGTCGATGGCCGTGTAGCAGTTGGCCACCGTCTGCGCTTCCACGCCCTGCGACGCATCGACCACCAGCAGCGCGCCTTCACAGGCCGACAGCGAGCGGCTCACCTCGTAGGAGAAATCCACGTGGCCCGGCGTATCGATCAGGTTCAGGGCGTATACCTTACCATCTCTGGCCTGGTAGGACAGGGCCGCCGTCTGCGCCTTGATGGTGATGCCGCGTTCGCGCTCGATATCCATGGAATCGAGCACCTGGGCGGACATTTCACGCTCGGCCAGGCCGCCACAACGATGGATCAGACGGTCAGCCAGCGTCGACTTGCCGTGGTCGATATGGGCAATGATGGAAAAATTGCGAATGTGGTCCATAAACCCAGAAAAAGAAGGACCGCGTGCGGAAGGCGGAGTGGAAGGATTGCAAAAAAGGGAGCGCCGCGGCGCTCCCTGGATAGCCATGTCCCTATTTTAACTGAATGGCCGCGCGCATCATTTTCGTGGCGTGATCGTCACCCACTGGGATTGTCCGTCGCGCATGACCAGGATCGCCGCGGCCCGATCCGGTGCCAGCTCGCCCACGACGCGCGCATACTGTGCCGTGCTTTCGATGTCGGCATCGTTGACCATGAGGATGAGGTCACCCTCATCCACGCCCGCTTCCGCCGCCGGCCCTTCGACGGCCGATACCAGCACGCCGCCGCTGACCCCGCTCTGGCGCTGGACATCATCGGGCACCGGGCTCACGCGCAGGCCGAGCGCATCGACCGCGCTGGGTGCAGCCTGCGATCCGGCATCGGCCACGGCTTCTTCGGATGACGGCATTTCACCGACCTTGATCTTGAGCGTCACGCGCTTGCCCTTGCGCCAGACTTCCATGTTCGCGCGCGTATCCGGCGCGGTGGCGCCCACCAGGCGTGGCAGGTCGGCCATGTGGCGAATATGCGTGCCGTTGAAGCTGACGATCACGTCACCGGCGCGCACACCCGCCTTGGCCGCCGGACTGTCCGGCTCGACGGTGCTGACCAGCGCGCCCTGTGCCTTGTCCATGCCCAGCGCCTTGGCGACATCCTCCGGCACGGTTGCGATCCGTACCCCGATGCGACCCCGGGTCACCTTGCCGTGCGCCTTGAGCTGATCGACCACGCGCATGGCTTCATCGATGGGGATCGCCAGCGAGATGCCCATGAAGCCCCCGCTTTGCGAAATGATCTGCGAGTTCACGCCCACCACTTCGCCGGACAGGTTGATCAGCGGCCCGCCCGAGTTGCCCGGGTTGACTGCGACATCGGTCTGGATGAAAGGCAGGTAGTCACCCGTATCGCGATTGATGGCGCTCACGATGCCAGAGGTGACCGTGGAATCCAGGCCAAAGGGCGAGCCGATGGCCAGCACCCACTGCCCTTTCTTGAGCGACTCGGAATCCCCGATGGGCAGCGGCGTCAGATCCTTGGCATCGATCTTGATCAGCGCGACGTCGGTGCGCGGATCGGTACCGATGATCTTGGCCTTGTATTCCTTGCCCGAGGTCAGCGTCACGAAAATGCCGTTGGATTTGGCCACCACGTGATTGTTGGTCAGGATGTAGCCATCGGCGCTGATGATGAAGCCCGAACCCACGCCCCGGGGCACGGTGCGCTCCTGCTCGGGCGGGGGGGTGCCGCGCTCGCGCGGCGCCGCGCCGGGCGGCATGAAGTCCGGCCCGAAGAACCAGCGGAACATATCGTAGGGGTCGTTGCCGCGCATGCCGGGCGAGCGGACCGGCACGGATTCCGTCGTGCGGATGTTGACGACGGACCCTTCCGTGCGCGCAACCACCTGCGTGAAGTCCGGCAAGGCCAGCGTGGGTGCAGGCGACGACTGCGCCTGAACGGACCCGCCCAACGCGGCCAGCCCTACCACGGCAGCCACTGCGGCGCCCGCGACGGCGGCCTTCAGATGGCTTTTGACGGAGGATGTTACTGGCATCATAGTGCTCTCCTGACGAGAAAGATACTTGCGATTCAGTGTGCCAATGGCACGTATTCAACATGCTCGACGATATCGCGCAAGGTATCGGCGGGCACCTGCCCCAGCGCGGTCAGCCAGAAATCACCGAACCGCTTGCGGAACACACTCAGCGCGCCCTTGTGCATGCCGCCCTGCTCGGTCGCCTGGTGGCGCGCGGCATCGTAGGACTCGACGAATATCGAGATGGCGGCCAGGCCGTCGGACAAGACCATCTGCTTGACTTCGGCCCTGGGACGCAGGGGGCGCGAGACCTGCGCCATGATGGAAAAGCCCACCGGCAGCGGAATGCGCCAGCCGCCACGGCTCAGGTCGACGGGGGTGAACGGCAGTTCGATCACCTGCCACTGGCGGGTATCCCAGCTGGGCTCCACGGAGACCTGCGCAGCCTGCTCGCCCAGCGTGATGCTGGAAAAGGCGATCTGATCGATGACCTCGTTGCTTGCCGTGACGGTCTGCGCCTTGAGCAGCAGCCGACTGCGCGCGTCGATGCACAGGATGTGGCCATAGCGATGCGCATCGCGCGGACGCAGGCGCACCGGCGTGCATTCGCGCCCGGCGACGCGTTCGGTTGGCGACAGGGGCACGACATCATAGTAGCGGCCCAGATCGCGTCCATCGCCCAGCAGCAGTCCGGGAAAGCGCTCGCCGCCGCGCCGCTCGATCACCACCACCTTGCGCTCGGGCAACAGGTTGCGCACCTCGTCGTTGTGGCGCACGGATTCCCGCGGCTGACCATCGAGCAGCTCGACTCTTTCACGCTCGCCCGTGCCGTCCACCAGGTGCACGATGCGCGATGACACCAGCGTGACGCCCTGCTGGTAGGTGTAGATGCCGGCATAATCCAGCGACCGGGCCGCCGTCTGCACCTGTTGCAGCAAGGCCAGGCGCTCGGCCTGCGCGGCATCGGGCGCCTCGTCAGCGCGCACGAGCGGGTGAACCAGCACCGCGAACAGCAGGAGAAACCAGCGCCATCTCATCAACGTCGGGCTCCCGAACCCCAGGAAACCTGGCGCAGCGGCACCGCGCCAGCGAAGCCCTGGTGGGCCGCCAGATAGTCATGCAGGCCGGCGTCCGCGTCTTCGGACGCCTCTTCATCGGCCGCGGCCAGCTGAGGCGCGGCCTGCCCGGCGTCCGGCGCGCCGCCCTCCGGCGACAGGGGCGGCATGAGCCAGACCACGGCGGCCGTGCCTGCGGCCAGCGCCAGGCCCGACACCCCCGCCCACCAGCGCCGTCGCGGGTGCGACTGCGCGCGCAATGGGGCCTCTTCGTCGATGGCGTGGGCGAGGCGCGCGTAAAACATATCGGACGGGCGCCGCGCCAGATCGGGCGTGCGCAGCACGTCGCCGATCAGGTGATAGGCATCCCAGATCTGGCGACCGTACGGCGAATCCAGCTCTTCGGCGCGCACGGCCTCTTCGCCATCGACCCAGGCGGACACGGCCGCCTCCCAGGCGATGCCTTGCTCGTCTTCGTCAAACTTGCGCACAGGCTGCATAAGGGCTCCTACCAGCGATGATCAGGGTCACTCTCCAGAACCGGCCGCAACTTCTGCGCGATGGCATCGCGTGCGCGAAATATGCGGGAACGGACGGTTCCGATGGGGCACGCCATGGTCTGGGCTATATCCTCGTAACTCATGCCTTCGATCTCGCGCAGCACCAACGCAGTACGCAGATCTTCCGGCAATGCGGCCATGGCTGCCTGAATGGTTTCGGCCACCTGGCGGCTGGCGAGCATTGCTTCCGGCGTATCGATGTCTGTTAGGTTATCGATCGCCTGAAAAGTTTCACCCGCTTCGTTTTCTATCGCATCCACGGTCTGTGGCCGGCGCATCTGCGCCGTGTGCCAGTTGCGCGCCGTGTTGATGGCGATGCGGTAGAGCCAGGTGTAAAACGCGCTTTCGCCGCGAAACTGGGGCAAGGCGCGATAGGCTTTGATAAAGGCTTCCTGCGCGACATCCTCGATTTCGGAAGGATTGCGCACCATCCTGCTCAGCAGACGCATGATGCGCCGCTGGTACTTGAGCACGAGCAGATCGAAGGCGCGCCTGTCACCATTCTGCACCCGGCGCACCAGTTCGAGATCCGTATCGCGCGGACTGTCCGCCATCTCAGCGCTCCGCCGCCGGCCGCGCCAGCGCCTGATCACGGGCCACCCACAGACGCAGCGCATGCCAGCCGCGCGCCGTGCACTGGAAGCGCCACACGCTGAGGTCGATGGTGCCCTCGCCCGCTTCCGTGCGCAGGCGCAGGCATAGCCAGAGCGGGCCGTGCCAGACGTGATGCAGATCATGCTGCGACGGGGCGGCGCCGTGCCAGTGGCAGCGCCAGCGCCCGCCCCCCAGGCGCCGCAGGCTGCGTAGGCGCGCACCGCCGGCGCGCGGCAGCGTCCATTGCGGCCGCCAGCGCCCGAGCCGCAAGGGCTGCAGCCGCCATGCAGTCTTCACGACGGCGGCCACGCGGGGCTACACCCTACGCACGAGCATGGACCCGTTGGTCCCTCCAAAACCGAAGGAATTGGACAGGGCCACGTCGATCTTGAGCTCGCGCGCCTGATTGGCACAGTAATCCAGGTCACATTGCGGATCCTGGTTGAAGAGATTGATGGTGGGCGGCGAGATCTGGTGGTATACCGCGAGGATCGTGAAAATGGCTTCCACGCCCCCGGCCGCACCCAGCAGGTGCCCGGTCATGGACTTGGTGGAGTTGACCACCAGCTTGCGCGCGTGATCCCCGAAGGCGGCCTTGAGCGCCTCGGTTTCGTTGATGTCGCCCAGCGGCGTGGATGTGCCGTGCGCATTGACGTAGTTGACCTCGTCGGCATTGATGCCGCCGTTGCGCAGGGCGTTGACCATGCCGCGCCGGGGGCCGTCGCGATCGGGCGACGTAATGTGGTGCGCATCCGAACTCATGCCGTAGCCGGCGAACTCGCCATAGATGCGCGCGCCACGGCGGCGCGCATGCTCGTACTCTTCCAGCACGACGACCCCGGCGCCCTCACCCAGCACGAAACCGTCGCGATCCACATCCCAGGGACGCGACGCCGTGGTCGGGTCGTCATTGCGCGTGGACAGCGCGCGCATGGCGGCAAAGCCGCCCACGCCCAGCGGCGAGACCGTGGACTCGGCGCCGCCGGCCACCATGACATCGGCATCGCCGTATTCGATCAGGCGGGCGGCATCGCCGATGGAATGCAGGCCCGTGGTGCAGGCCGACACCACCGCGTAGCTGGGCCCCTTGAGCCCCAGCGCAATGGAGAGCTGGCCGGAAATCAGGTTGATGAGCGAGGCCGGCACGAAAAAGGGTGAAATGCGCCGCGCGCCGCGCTGCAGATATTCGATTTGCGTCTCTTCGATGCGCGGCAACCCGCCGATTCCGGAGCCCACGATGACACCAACGCGCTCGGCATTGGTCTGCGCGATGTCGAGCCCGCAATCACGCCAGGCCTGCATGCCGGCCGCCACCCCGTAATGGATGAAAGTATCCATCGTCTTGGCATCCTTGGCGCTCATGTACTGCGTGACGTCGAAATCCCGCACTTCACCGGCGATACGGGAATTCAATGCCTCGGCGTTGAAGCGCGTGATGGGCGAGATGCCTGAACGTCCGTTGACGATATTGTCCCAGGCGGTGTCGATATCGCTGCCCACGGGTGACACGATACCAAGGCCGGTAATGACGACGCGTCGTTTCACGGATGACTCCTAAAAAGTAAAAGCGGTTTCGGAAGCGCACCGCGACCGCCTGCCGGACAATACGAACCCGGCATGGCCGCGACGAAACCCCTGAAACCGCTGGCGGGCTGGGCCGCAGAACGCAGGCCCCTTGGAACAGACCCCAGATCAGGCCTTGCTGTTGGCCGCGATGTAGTCGACGGCCTGCTGGACAGTCGTGATCTTCTCGGCCTCTTCATCCGGAATTTCAGTTTCAAATTCGTCTTCGAGTGCCATCACGAGCTCGACCATGTCGAGCGAGTCGGCACCGAGGTCGTCAAGGAAGGAAGACTCGTTCTTGATCTCGGCTTCGTTGACGCCAAGTTGTTCAGCGACTATCTTCTTGACGCGCTGTTCGATGCTTTCCATGCAGATCTCCAAATAGGGGAAATTCCCGCGAATTATAGCCAAACGATGGATGAGTGGTTGCTGGCCGTGATGAAAAAATGACGCCTGCGCGCAGGGCCGGGCCGATACCCGAGCCTGTCTGCGACAACCCGTCGACGAAATGCAAGCGATTTTACCCCAGACCGCGCCCGCATTACATTACATGTACATGCCGCCGTTGACATGCAGCGTGGTGCCCGTGACGTAGGCCGCCCCCGGCCCCGCCAGAAAAGCCACCGCCGCCGCGACATCCGCCGCCGACCCCAGGCGTCCCATGGGGATTTGCGACAACAGGCTGGCGGTCTGGGCCTCGCCCAGCGCGCGCGTCATATCGGTCTCGATGAAGCCGGGCGCCACGCAATTCACCGTGATGTTGCGACTGCCCAGCTCGCGCGCCAGCGCGCGCGACAGGCCGGCCACGCCCGCCTTGGCGGCCGCGTAGTTCGCCTGGCCCGCATTGCCCATGGCACCCACGACCGACGTGATGTTGATGATGCGCCCCCAGCGGGCCCGCATCATCTGGCGCGTTGCGGCGCGCGACAGACGGAATACCGCCGACAGGTTGGTGTCGATGACGGCCTGCCAGTCCTCATCCTTGAGGCGCATGGCCAGGCCGTCGCGCGTGATGCCGGCATTGTTCACCAGTATGTGCGGGCCGCCGTCGGCAGCCAGCGCCTGCATCAGCGCCTCGCAAGCGGGCGCATCATTCACGTCGAGCACCATGCCGCGCCCACCCAGCGGTTCCAGGGCCGCCGAAATGGCCTTGGCGCCCGCTTCAGTGGTGGCCGTGCCGACCACGGTCGCGCCCCGCTGTGCCAGCTCATGGGCAATGGCCTTGCCAATGCCCCGGCTGGCGCCGCTCACCAGCGCCAGCTTGCCCTGCAATTCATCCTGTGCCATGACGCATTCATCCTTGTAGAGTATCCAGCGTTGTGCGCAAGGAAGCCGGATCGCTGACGGACAGGCCCACCAGATCCCGGTCGATGCGCCGCAGCAAGCCGCTCAACACCTTGCCTGGTCCGCATTCTACAACGTGGGTGACGCCTTCGCGCTTCATGCGCAGGATGGTCTCGGTCCAGCGTACCGGATGCCAGGCCTGGCGCACCAGGGCGTCGCGGATGGCCTCAGGCGTTTCGGCAATGGCCACATCGACATTGTTGATGAGCGCAATCTGCGGCAGACGCAGCGCCACGGTCTCGAGTGCGCCCGCCAGCACCTCTGCAGCCGGGCGCAGCAGGCTGGAGTGAAACGGTGCCGACACGGGCAGCAGGACGGCACGGCGCGCCCCACCCGCCCTGGCCAGTTCGCAGGCGCGCGCGACGGCTTCCTTGTGGCCGGCGATGACGACCTGGGCAGGGGCATTGAAATTGACGGCCTCGACCACGTCACCCTGCGCGGCCTGGGCGCACACGGCAACGACGGCCTCATCATCCAGGCCCAGCAACGCCGCCATGGCGCCCTCGCCCGCCGGCACGGCCGCCTGCATCGCCTCGGCGCGCACGCGCACCAGGCGTACGGCATCGGCCAGTTCCAGGGCGCCGGCCGCGGCCAGCGCGGTGTATTCGCCCAGACTGTGCCCGGCCACCAGCGCCGGTGCCGGGCCGCCCGCGTCCTCCCAGGCACGGTACATGGCCAGCGCCGACGCCAGCATGACGGGCTGCGTGTTGCGCGTCAGGTCCAGCGCGTCGGCGGGACCTTGCGCCATCAAGGCCAGCAGATCCTGATCCAGGGCCGCGCTCGCGTCGCGCACGGCGGCCATGGCGACGGCGTTATCGGACCAGGCATCGAACATGCCCACGGTTTGCGATCCCTGGCCGGGAAAGACGAATGCGATTTTCATGAGACTCCCATTGGCGAAACCGGTTTGAATGACGATGGCGCGGGCGCGTGCCTGCGCAGGCCACGAGCCCGCAACGGCCCGCCTACATGCGCAGCAGGACGGAACCCCAGGTGAAGCCGCCCCCCACGCCCTGCAACAGAAGCTGATCCCCCGCCTGGATGCGCCCGTCGCGGCGCGCCGCGTCCAGCGCCAGCGGCACGCTGGCCGCCGACGTGTTGGCATGCTGATCCACGGTAACCACGACATGGTCGGCGTCGATGCCCAGCGTGCGCGCCAGCGCATTGATGATGCGCACGTTGGCCTGATGCGGCACGAACCAGTCGATGGCCGCAAGATCGATGCCTTCATCCGCGCAGACCTGGCGCGCCGATGCGGCCAGATGCCGGACGGCCAGCCGGAACACCGCCTGCCCGTCCATGCGCAGTAAAGGATCGCCGACCACCTGGCCGTGCGCGATCGTGCCGGCCGTGCACAGGATGCCGGACTGGCTGCCGTCGGCACCCAGGCGGGCCTGCAGAATGCCGGGCGTGTCCGATGCCGTCAGCACGACGGCGCCGGCACCGTCGCCAAACAGCACGCAGGTGCGGCGGTCATTCCAGTCCAGGATGGTGGAAAACACTTCGGCGCCGATCACCAGCGCCGTTGTGGCGCGCCCGGCGCGAATAAAGGCATCCGCCGTGGCCAGCGCGTAGACGAAGCCGCTGCACACGGCCTGCACGTCGAACGCCGCGCCGCCGCTGGCGCCGATGGCGTGCTGCACCAGACAGGCCGTGCTGGGAAAGATATGGTCCGGCGTCGAGCTGGCCACGATGATCAGGTCCAGCGCGTCCGCGCCGATGCCGGCGTTTTCCAGGGCGGCGCGCGCCGCCACGCTGGCCAGCTGGCTGCTGGTCACACCCGGTGCGGCGATGTGGCGCTGGCGTATGCCAGTGCGGCTGGCGATCCACTCGTCCGAGGTCTCCACGCCGCGCTGCGCGAGTTGCTGCGCCAGGGCGGCATTGGACAGGATGTCGGGGGGAAGACAGGCACCGGTACCGATGATGCGGGCGTAAGCCATGGGTACTCCGGGAATCAGGCCTGGCCAGAGACCGCCGGCGCAGTGGCCGACGACGGGGAGGACGGGTTGGCCGCAGCCAGGCTCTGGCGCAAATGATCGATGCTGCGCGTGGTTTCCGCCAGCAGCTGGTTGGCAACGGCTTCGTGGGCGCGCTGCAGCGCGCAGGAAAACGCATAGACATCCGCCGAGCCGTGGCTCTTGATGACGATGCCGCGCAGGCCCAGCAGCGCCGCGCCGTTGTAGCGTCGATTGTCGACGCGTTCGCGAAACCGCTTGAGCACCGGCATGGCCACCAGGCCCGCGCCCATGGACAGCGGATCGCGCTTGAATTCCGCGCGCATCATGCTGGTCACCATGCGGGCCAGCCCTTCGAGCGACTTGAGCACGACGTTGCCCACGAAACCGTCGCACACAATGACGTCCACCGTGCCCTTGCAGATATCGTCGCCTTCCACATTGCCATGGAAGGCCAGGCCGCTGTCGCGCAGCAGCTCTGCGGCCTGCTTGACCATCTCGTTGCCCTTGATCAGCTCGGCGCCGATGTTCAGCAGCCCGATGCTGGGCCGTTCCGGGCCGCCCAGCGCCGTCACCAGCGCGGCACCCATGATGGCGAACTGGAACAGGTTCTGGGCGTCGCAATCGACGTTGGCACCCAGGTCCAGCATCAGGGTGGCGCCGCCTTTCTGGTTCGGGATGGATGCCGCGATCGCCGGACGGTCGATGCCGTCCAGCATCTTGAGGACGTGGCGCGTGATCGCCATCCAGGCCCCGGTGTTGCCGGCGGACACGCAGGCGTCGGCGCGGCCGTCCTTGACGGCCTGCGCAGCCACGCGCATGGACGAATCCTTCTTGCGCCGCAAGGCGACTTCGACGGTATCGTCCATGCTGACCGTTTGTGAGGCGGCCTGGATCTCGTACCAGCCGGCCGACTGGGCCCGTGCCTCACGCAGCGCCGCTTCTATGGCGCCGGCATCGCCCACCAGCAACAGGCGGGCATCGGGGTTTTGCCGCGCAAACCGGCACGCCGCCGGCACGGTGACGGAGACGCCAGCGTCTCCGCCCATGCAATCAACGGCGATGCGGAACACGGCGGCCTTGCTGCTCAGTCATCATCCTGCGTCTTGAGCACCTTGCGGCCCCGGTAGAACCCGCCGGGCGTGATGTGGTGACGCAAGTGAACCTCGCCCGTGGTGGCCTCGATGGCCGTGCCGGGTGCGGCAAGAAAATCATGCGCGCGCCGCATGTTGCGACGCGAGGGACTCTTTTTGTTTTGCTGGACAGCCATGACGACTCCTGTAATGGGTGCGCCATTGTAGGCGACAAACCCGGGATTGATTGAATTGAATCAGTTTTTCTTGAGTTGCCTCAATGCCTCGAACGGCGAGACGGGCGATGCTTCGTCACCCTGACCGTCCGCGGACGCGTCCGGCCCCAGTGCGGGATGGTGGCATTGCGCATGCATGGGCACGCCCGGCAGCGCGAGAATGATCTCGTCCTCGACCAGATCGTGCAGATCCAGCCGCGTCGAAGCCTCGACCGGTTCGACCCAGTCATCCGCCGGCATCTGCGCGTCGGCCGATTCCGGTCCGGCGCCGGCATCAGGCGCATCCATCACCTGCAGCACGCTGCAGGCATCGACAGGCCAGGCCATGGGCTGCATGCAGCGTTGGCACTGCACCACGGGCGCTGCGGCCACGCAAACTTCGAGCCGGGCGCGCCCACCGGCATCCTGCCAGCCGCGCACCGACCAGCGCGCCACGCCATCCCCCTGGGGCGGCAGGTCTGCCGTCAGGCGCTGCAAGGACTGCAGCGCCAGCGTACCCTGCAACTGCCGGCCAAGGCGGGTAAACTCGCTCGTATCGATGAAGCGCTGTTCCACGCCGCGTCCCTCAGCCTGTCGCCCGGAAAAGAAAACAGTAGAATATAACGTGTGCCTGCCCGGCAGTCAACCGCCGCAGGCACCCTCACACTCCCAATGTTTTGCGCCGCCCCATGCCCCTGATTCTCGCCTCCAGTTCGCCGTACCGGCAAGACCTGCTGACCCGCCTGGGCCTGGCTTTTGTCGCCGTCGCGCCCGACGTCGACGAGACGGCGCAGGCGGGCGAATCGCCGGCGCACATGGCCCGGCGCCTGGCCATCGCGAAGGCGAGGCGCATCAGCGCACGCCATCCGGGCGCGCTGGTCATCGGCTCGGATCAGGTGGCGGCCCTGGGCCACGAGGCGCTGGGCAAGCCCGGCACGCCCGAGCGCGCGCAGGCGCAGCTGCGCAAGCTGAGCGGGCAGCGCGTCGTCTTCCATACCGCCCTGTGCGTGACCGACGGCCAGCGGGAGATCAGCGACACCGTCATCACCGAATGCCGCTTCCGCACGCTGGACGAAGCAGAAATCCAGCATTACCTGAAATGCGAGCATGCGCTCGACACGGCCGGCAGCGCCAAGGCCGAAGGCCTGGGCATCGCGCTCATGGATGGACTGCAGTCGGACGACCCGACCGCCATCATCGGCCTGCCGCTCATCGCCCTGTGCCGCATGTTGCGCGAGTTCGGGCGCAACCCGCTCCTGCCGGCGGCGGAGCACAAGGCGTGAGCCCGACCCCCGCCTGCCTGCACCTCATCCCGGTGGCGCTGGCCGACGGCGCCGTGGATTTCTGGCTGCCCGCAGGCGTTCGGCAATGCGCGGCCCGCCTGGACTGCTATATCGCCGAGCACGCGCGCACTGCGCGCGCCTTCCTGAAGCAGATTGGCGCCGAGCGCCCGCTGCAGGACATCACCATCCACACGCTCACGGCCAAGACCACCAGTGCGGAAATCCGCGACTGGCTGCGCCCCCTGGAACAGGGGCGCCCCATCGGCCTGGTCTCGGAGGCCGGCTGTCCCGCCGTGGCCGATCCCGGCGCCCGGGTGGTCGCGATGGCGCACACGCTGGGGCTGACCGTCGCTCCGCATGTCGGCCCGTCCTCGATACTGCTGGGACTCATGGCCAGCGGGCTGGAAGGCCAGCGCTTCACCTTTCACGGTTATGCGCCCGTGCAGGCCGCCGCAAGGGCGCGCCAGCTGCGTCAGTGGGAAGGCGTGTCGCGCCGGCTGGCGCAAACGCAGATCCTGATTGAAACGCCCTACCGCAACCAGGCCATGTTCGAGACCCTGCTGGAATGCCTCGCGCCCACCACTCGCCTGTGCATCGCACGCGCGCTCACGGGCAGCCGGCAGTGGATCCGCACGAAAAGCATCGCCGACTGGCGTGCCGGCCCCGCGCCCGACCTTGCGCGCCAGGCCACGCTGTTCCTGTTCCTGGCCTGAAGCCCGGCGCGCACTACGGCAGACGCGGGCGCAGCCACTCCTGCATTTGCGCCACGCTGTCCACCAGGGCCACGGGCCGGCTCGCGCGCAAGCTATCCGGATCGTGTGCGCCATAGCTCACGGCCAGGCCGTCCACGCCGGCATTGAGCGCCATGTCCATGTCATGGCGCGTATCGCCCACCATCAAGACCTGCTCGGGCGCCAGCGCAAGGTAATCCAGAATCTGCAGCAGCATGGCCGGATCCGGCTTGCCCGCGGATTCGTCGGCGCAGCGCGTGATCTGGAAGGTGGCGGCGAGGCCGCTTTGCGCCAGCGCGCGATCCAGGCCCGCACGGCTTTTCCCGGTGGCCACGGCCAGACCGGCACCGCGCGCGCCGATCATGTCCAGCACCTCGCCGATGCCGTCAAACAGCTTCATGCGGGCGTGATTGGCGAAGTAATGATGGCGATAGCGCGCCACGAACAGGGGCAGCTGGTCCGGCGCGATATCCGGCACGCAGCGATACAGCGCGCTTTCCAGCGACAGGCCGATGACCCAGGCCGCCTGGCGCGCATCCGGCACCGTCAACCCCAGGTCGGCGCTGGCCGCCTGTATCGCCGCGACGATGGACCAGGTGGAATCCATGATTGTGCCATCCCAGTCGAACACGACTGCCGCGTATTTCTTCACTGCTCATTCTCCAGTTCATGCACGAGACGCAAAAATGCTTCCGGCAGCGGCGCCTGCCAGCACATGGCCGCGCCCGTGACCGGGTGTACCAGCTCGAGTCGGCTGGCATGCAGGAACATGCGCCGAAAGCCGCGCGCCGCGCACCAGGCGCGCCGGGCATCGTCCCCGTATTTTTCATCGCACAGCACGGGGTGGCCGGCATCCGCCAGATGAACCCGGATCTGGTGCGTGCGCCCTGTCTTGAGCTCGGCGCTCAGCCAGCTGCACGGACCCAGCCGGCGCCGCAGGCTGACGATGGTATGCGCGCGCTTGCCCTGCGGATCCACGCGCACGCGGCGCTCGCCCTGCACGGTCAGCCAGCGCAGCAAGGGTGCGCGCAAATGCTGCCGGTCGTTCACCCAGTCGCCTTCGACGATGGCGTCGTAGATCCGCCGACACTGCGCATCGCGCAGCAAGGCCTGCACGCCCAGCAGGGCGCTGCGTTTCTTGGCCAGTACAAGCACGCCGGAGGTTTCGCGATCCAGCCGATGCGCCAGCTCCAGGAAGCCGCCCTGCGGCTGTGCCGCGCGCAGCTGCTCGATGACGCCGAACGACACGCCGCTGCCCCCATGGACCGCGACGCCGGAGGGCTTGTCGATGACCAGGAGGGCATCGTCTTCGAAAAGCACCGGAAACGCGGCGGGCGGCACCCAGCGCTGCGCGCGCTCCGGCGCCATGCGCATGGGCGGCACGCGCACTTGATCGCCGGACACGAGCCGGTAAGTCGCGTCGCTGCGGCCGCGATTCACGCGCACCTGGCCGCTGCGTATGGACTTGTAAATATGACTTTTGGGCACGCCCTTGCACAGCCGCAACAGAAAATTGTCGAGCCGCTGCCCGGCATGCCCGGCATCGACTTCCACGATGCGCACTGCTGAACTCATGGGCAAAGCCATCCTGTCGTTTCAAGTTGTACGCCGAAAAAAATCCGGCATATAATCATATCAGCCGATGGGCGTTGAAACGTCCGGCGTAGAGATGCAATGGTGCGTTTCCGTCGGATGCCGGGGGCAAACGGCGCGTTCGCATGTGTTCGAACGGCCTGTCTGGATTGCCTCCCCGGAACTCAACACCCAGGGTCACCAGGTCGCCAGTGCAATGAAGGGCTCCGCAAGTCAGAATCATGAATGCCCAGCCCCTTGCCTGCTGAATGCGGCGCTGAATCGATTTTCAAGTTCGCACCAGGCGCAAGCGACAATACCCTGCGCCTGATGTTCCCAGCAATCTCCTTGTCAACCACCACTATCTTGCCATCCATCACTATAGTGAAGCTGAACAAGCTGCTGACTGAACTGCATGCCTGCCGGCATGCCGTGCCTTCCCGAATCGGCAGGGCTACGGCCTGACGGCATCAGTCAGCCCCCTGCCCGTTTGTATTCAGATTCAGCGTCACACGCCGGGTGATCCGCGGTCGCACGCCTTTAGAAGGCGTACCTTGACTACGGAGAAAACCACTCATGAAACGGATGCTGTTCAATGCAACGCACCAAGAAGAACTACGCGTTGCGATCGTGGACGGTCAAAAACTGATCGACCTCGATATCGAGACCGCCGGGCGCGAACAGCGCAAGGGCAATATCTACAAGGGGGTCATCACCCGCATCGAGCCCGGCCTCGAAGCCTGCTTCGTCAGCTACGGCGAAGAGCGCCACGGCTTTCTGCCGTTCAAGGAAGTCTCGCGCAGCTACTTTCGTGACGGCGTGGACGTGCGCAACGTGCGCATCCAGGACGCGCTCAGCGAAGGGCAGGAACTCATCATCCAGGTCGAAAAGGAAGAGCGCGGCAACAAGGGTGCGGCGCTCACCACCTTCATCTCCCTGGCGGGGCGCTACCTGGTCCTGATGCCCAACAATCCGCGCGGCGGCGGCGTGTCGCGCCGCGTGGAAGGCGAGGATCGCCAGGAACTGCGCGACATCATCGACCAGCTCGACATTCCGGCGGGCATGAGCATCATCGCGCGCACGGCCGGCATCGGGCGCTCGCTCGAAGAGATGCAGTGGGACCTGTCCTATCTGATGCAGCTGTGGACGGCCATCGACGCCGCCGCGCGCGAGAACAAGGCACCCATCCTCATCTATCTGGAATCCAGCCTGGTGATCCGGGCGATCCGCGATTATTTCTCGCCCGAGATCGGCGAGATCCTCATCGACACCGACGATATCCACGACCAGGCCAGCGCCTTCATGAGCGTGGTCATGCCCGACAACCTGCCGCGCGTGAAACGCTATCGCGACGATATTCCATTGTTTTCGCGCTTCCAGATCGAGCACCAGATCGAAACCGCCTACTCGCGCACGGTTCAGCTGCCCTCCGGCGGCGCCGTGGTCATCGATCACACGGAAGCGCTGGTCGCCATCGACGTCAACTCGGCGCGCTCGACGCGCGGCGCGGACATCGAGGAAACCGCCCTGCGCACCAACCTCGAAGCTGCGGACGAAGTGGCGCGCCAGCTGCGCCTGCGCGACCTGGGCGGCCTGATCGTCATCGATTTCATCGACATGGACGACAGCAAGAACCAGCGCGCCGTGGAACAGCGCCTGCGCGATGCCCTGCGCTTCGACCGTGCGCGCGTGCAGATGGGACGCATTTCGCGCTTCGGGCTCATGGAGCTGTCGCGCCAGCGCCTGCGTCCGTCGCTGAACGAAGGCTCGCACATCACCTGCCCGCGCTGCACGGGCACCGGCGTCATCCGCGATGCGGAATCCAGCGCCCTGCACGTCCTGCGCCTGCTGCAGGAAGAAGCGATGAAGGAAGGCACGGCCGCCCTGCATGCGCAGGTACCGGTCGACGTCGCCACCTTCCTGCTGAATGAAAAGCGCAGCGACATCGCCAAGATCGAATCACGCCTCAAGGTCAATCTGGTGCTCATCCCGAACAAGAGCCTGGAGACGCCGCACCACCATATCGAACGCCTGCGTCACGATGATCCGCGCCTGGATGATTCACGCAGCAGCGTGGACATGATCGAAACGCCGGTGGACGAACCCGTGTGGACGCCGCGCCGCGCCCAGGAAACGCGCACGCGCGGCGAAGCCCTGGTCAAGGGCATCACGCCGGCACAGCCCGCGCCGTCGCCCGCACCCGCCCGCCCCGCACCCGCACCGGCAAGTCCGCCCGCCCTGGCCACGGCCGGTGCCGGCACCTTCCTGAGCCGCATCATGGCCTGGCTGACCGGCGGCGCCGCGACGCCCGCCCCAGCGGCACCGCCTGCGGCCGAGCCCGAAACGGCAGCACCGGAAACGCGCAAGCCGCGGCGCACGCGCACACCGCGTCAGAGCCCGAGCGAGGCACGCAGCGAGCGCACGCGCAGCCGCCGCCCGACGCGTCAAAGCGAGGCCGCACGCAAGCCCGAGCAGGACGAGGCCGCGCCACGCCGCAGCACCAGTGTCAGCGAAACTCCGGCGGCCCCCGAGACCGTCGCGGAAAAGACCAGTACGCGCAGCGGCCGCAGCCGACGCAGCCGCGGGCGTCAACGCCCCGAGTCCCGTCCCGAGACTCTGGAACAGAGCACGCTGGAAGACGTGACGCCGGAAAGCGCTGCCAGCGAAGTCACCACGCCGTCCGAACCACCCGTGGCGCGCGCCGACGCAGCGCCCGCCGTCGACACCAGCGCGCCGACGGAAGAAACAGCAGAAACAACAGAAGCGACGCCCGAAAGCGATGCCGCCGCATCCAGCACACGCCGCCGTCGGCGCCCGCGCCGCAGCCGGCGCAGCACGCCGGAGATCAGCGCAGCCGAGAACGTCGATCTGTCGGAAGCCTCGGAAGGCAGCGAGCTGACGCGCAGCGACGCTGCGCCGACGCCGCCCGCTGCCGTCGAAGCCGAAAGCGAGCCTGAGCCCAGGATCGAAGCCGAAGCCGAAGCCGAGACCAGCACGGACAGTGTACAAATCGCGGTTGCGCCTGAAGCGCAGGAGGCCGTCGCCACCATGGCGGCTGCCGAGGCTGAAGCCGAAGGTGAAGGTGAAGCCGAGCCCGAGGCCGTAGCCGAAGCCCAGGACGTAGCCGACGTCGAGGCCAAAGCCGAGGCCGAGGCCGAGACTGAAGTCCCGCCTGCGGTCGAAACACAGGTCGACATGGCGGACGCACAGGCCCCGGTGGCGACGGTGGAAGACGCGGCAGAACCGGAACCAGAACCGGTGGCCATCGAAGCAGTGCTTGCTGCCGCCGGCCTGGAACGCATCGAAACGCGTGCGGACATTCCATCGATCGACACCCCACCCGTGCCGGTGGCGCTGGGCCGACCGCGCCGCCCCCGTGCGCAGGCCGAGGAAGAGACTGCCCTCGAACAGGTGGAAACACGCTGAGCGGCAGCGCCCGGCACCCGGCCAGCCTGCAAGGGCTGGCCGGCACTGGCATCAGGCCGTGACGGCCGCCTCGGGTTGCTGCATCAGCAAGGCCAGCAGGCGCGCCAGCTCCAGCTTCATCGAGCGCCGGTCGATGACGCGATCCACCGCGCCTTTTTCCAGCAGGAATTCGGCGCGCTGAAACCCTTCAGGCAAGGTTTCCCGCACGGTTTGCTCGATCACGCGCGGACCGGCAAAGCCGATCAGGGCCCGGGGTTCGGCGATCACCACATCCCCCACGAAAGCAAAACTTGCGGACACGCCCCCCATGGTCGGGTCCGTCAGTATGCTGATGAACGGCAGGCCGGCCGCGGACAGGCGCGTGAGCATGGCATTGGTCTTGGCCATCTGCATGAGGGAAAACAGGCTTTCCTGCATGCGCGCACCACCCGAGGCCGTGACGCTGATGAACGCGCAGCGGTGCTCGATGGCATGGCGCACGGCGCGCACGAAGCGCTCTCCGACCACCGAGCCCATGGAGCCACCCATGAAGCTGAACTCGAAGCAGGCCAGCACCACCGGCAGCGAATGAATCTGACCCGCCATGGCCACCAGCGCCTCGGATTCCCCGGTCTGCTTGACCGCTTCGGAGAGGCGATCCGGATACTTGCGGCTATCGCGAAACTTGAGCGGATCCGTGGGGCGCAGGTTGTGCCCGATCTCGCTGCGATCAGTGGCATCCAGCAGGGCATCGATGCGACTCCTGGCCCCCAGGCGCATGTGATGGCTGCACTTGGGGCAGACGTTCAGGGTCGCCTGCAAGTCTTCCTTGTACAACACGGACTCGCACGAGGGGCATTTGACCCATACGCCTTCGGGTACGCGCTTGCCGGCGGCATCGTGGTTGCGGTTAATGCGTGGCGGCAGGATTTTTTCGATCCAGCTCATAGCTGCGCCCTCACTTCGGCCAGCCAGGCGCTGGCCGCGTCGATGGCAGCGGCGTCCGCGCGCGCCGCGTCTTCGCCGCGCTGCCGGCTCGCCTGCGCGGCCGCCTGCATGAGCTCGATGAGCTTGCTGCCGATGACGACGGCATCGGCGCACTGCCCCACCTGGCGCGCGCTCTGGGCATCGCGAATGCCGAAGCCCACGCCGATGGGGATGCGGATGTGGCGCCGCAGGGCCGCGACGCGTTGCGCCACGGCGGCCGTATCCAGGCTGGCCGACCCCGTCACGCCCTTGAGGGACACGTAGTAGACATAGCCGCGCGCCACCTGCGCCATGCGGTCCATGCGCTCGGGCGTGGACGTGGGCGCCAGCAGAAAGATGGGATCTATGCCCGCCTGCTCCAGCTGTTGTGCGAAGTCCGCCACCTCTTCGGGCGGGTAATCCACCACCAGCACGCCATCGACACCCGCGCTGGCCGCCGCCGCCACGAACGGCGCGTGGCCCATGCGCTCGATGGGATTGGCATAGCCCATGAGCACGACCGGCGTGACGGCGTCTTCCTGGCGAAATTGCGCCACCATGTCCAGCACGGTGGACAGGCTGGTGCCGCGCGCGATGGCGCGCTCGGCCGCCTGCTGGATGACGGGCCCGTCGGCCATGGGGTCGGAGAACGGCACGCCCAGCTCGAGGATGTCGGCACCGGCCTTCACCAGGGCATGCATGAGGCGCGGCGTGGCCGCCACCGAGGGATCGCCCGCCGTGACATAAGGAATCAGGGCAGCCCTGTCGCCAGCGCGCCGGAAGGCCGCGGCAATACGTGAATTCGAAGCGCTCATGTCTGCCTGCGTCACAATGTGATCCCGCTGAGCTGCGCGACCGTGTGCATGTCTTTGTCGCCGCGACCCGAGAGATTCACCAGGATGATTTGATCACGCGCCATGGTGGGCGCGAGCTGCGTGGCATGCGCGATGGCATGCGCGGATTCCAGCGCGGGCAGGATGCCTTCGGTACGACAGCACTCGTGAAACGCCGCCAGCGCCTGCGCGTCCGTAACTGTGACGTAGCTGGCGCGCCCGCTGTCCTTGAGCCAGGCGTGCTCCGGCCCCACGCCCGGATAGTCCAGGCCGGCGGAAATCGAATGCGTGGGCAGCACCTGGCCGGCCGCGTCCTGCATGACGTAAGTGCGGTTGCCGTGCAGCACGCCCACCCCGCCCGTGGTGAGCGAGGCGGCGTGGCGTCCCGTGGCCAGGCCTTCACCCGCGGCCTCGATGCCGACCAGGGCCACGCGCTCGTCATCGATATACGGGTGGAAAATGCCCATGGCGTTCGAGCCCCCGCCGACCGATGCCAGCACGACGTCGGGCTGACGGCCGGCGAACTGCGCCATCTGCGTGCGGCACTCGCGTCCGATGACGCACTGGAAATCGCGCACCATCTGCGGATAGGGATGAGGGCCGGCGACCGTGCCGATGATGTAGAACGTGTCGTCGACGTGGGTGACCCAGTCGCGCATGGCCTCGTTCAAGGCATCCTTGAGCGTGCGCGAACCCGATTCCACGGCTACGACCTGCGCGCCGAGCAGCTTCATGCGATATACGTTGGAAGCCTGGCGCTGCACGTCCTCGCTGCCCATGTAGACCACGCACTCCAGCCCGTGGCGCGCCGCGACCGTGGCCGTGGCCACGCCGTGCTGCCCGGCGCCGGTTTCGGCGATGATGCGCGACTTGCCCATGCGCTGGGCCAGCAGCATCTGGCCAATGCAGTTGTTGATCTTGTGCGCCCCGGTATGGTTGAGATCTTCGCGCTTGAACCAGATTTGCGCCCCGCCCAGCTGCTCGGACCAGCGGCGTGCGTGATAGATGGGCGTGGGACGGCCCACGAAATGCGCCAGCTCGTCGGCGAACTCGCGCTGGAACTCGGGATCGTCACGGTACTGGAAATAGGCCGCCTTCAATTCATCGATGGCGTGAACCAGGGTTTCAGCCACGAAGGCGCCGCCGTAGCGGCCGAAATGGCCGCTTGCGTCAGGCAAAGTGTAAGTAGTCAAGATCATTCCTGAGGATTGCGAAACGAACCCCTTGCATGCAGGATTCTTCGGGACAGGGTTAATCGTTCATTCTACCAGTCCGCATCGGCCGCGGCGGTGCACTCACTGGCGCCGCGCCGTCACCCCGGCCAGCTCATTGAGCGCGGCGAGCGCCTGGCGGATCTGCTCGCCGCTGTGCACTTCGACCGTGAACACCATGTGCGCCAGCGAGCGCCGGCTTTGCGTGTTGATGCCCACCACGTTCAGGCGCAGCCGGGCGAAAACTTCCGAGAGGTCGCGCAGCAGGTCGCTGCGCTCGGGCGCCTGAATGCTCAGGTTGACGGGATAGACGGCCTGGCCCGTGTCGCCCCAGTCGACCGCGATCATGCGCTCGGGCCAGCGCGCCGCCAGGCCTTCCCCCGACGGGCAATCGCGCCGGTGGATGGACACGCCGCGACCACGGGTGATGAAGCCCACGATCTCGTCCGGCGGCGCGGGGCGGCAGCAGCGCGCCAGCTGCGTAAGCAAGGCATCCACCCCCACCACCAGCACGCCGCTCTTGCCCGTGCGCGCCACGCTGTCGCTGCCGCTGGTGAAGGTGCGCGCCGGCGCGGCGTCGGCATCGGCGTGATCCGCCTCGACGTCGCGCAGCACCTGGTCGATCTGGCGCAGGCTGAACTCTTCCTTCGCGGCGGCCACGAACAAATCATCGCTGCGCGCAAACCCCAGCTGCTGCGCGAGCTGGTCGAGGTTGACCGCCGTCTTGCCCAGGCGCTGCAATTCCTTTTCCACCAGGGTCTGGCCCTGCGCCATGCGCTGTTGCAGCTCGACCGCGTTGAACCAGGCCCGCACCTTGGCCCGTGCGCGCGGGCTGGCCAAAAAGCCCGACTGAGGGCTGAGCCAGTCGCGCGACGGCCCACCGGACTTGGCCGCGATGATTTCCACCGTCTGGCCGGTTTCCAGCCGCGTGAGCAGCGGCACCATCTGCCCGTCCACGCGCGCGCCGCGGCAGCGATGGCCCAGATCGGTATGCAGGTGGTAGGCGAAGTCGATGGGCGTGGCGCCGCCGGGCAGCTCGATCACCCGGGCCTGCGGCGTGAGGACGTAGATGCGTTCGGGCACTGCGGCAGGCTGCGGCGCGGTCGTGTCGCCCCCCGACGTGGCGAGCAGCTGGCGCATCCAGGCGATCTTGCGGTCATAGCCGCTGGCGGCGCTGTCCACTCCGCCGCGCGCGCCCGCCTCTTTGTAGTGCCAGTGCGCCGCCATGCCGTATTCGGCAAAGGCGTGCATTTCCTGCGTGCGGATCTGGATCTCGAAGCGGCGGCCCTGCGCGTCCACCACGATCGTATGCAGCGAGCGATAGCCGTTGGGCTTGGGCCGCGTGATGTAGTCGTCGAACTCCTCGCCCACCGGCGTCCAGAGGGAATGCACCAGGGCCAGCGCGGCGTAGCAGGCGCGCTCGTCGTCCACGATCACGCGCAGCGCGCGCAGATCGGAAAGCTGGTCGAAGTCCAGGTGCTTGACGCGCATCTTGTTCCAGATGCTGTAGATGTGCTTGGGGCGGCCGGAGACGCGCGCCGCGATGCCGGCCTGGGCCAGGCTCGCTTCGAGCCGGCGCACGACGTCCGCGATGATGCCTTCGCGCTCGCTGCGCTTTTCCTCCAGCCGGGCAGCGATGGATTTGTAGGTGACCGGATCCAGGAAGCGAAACGCCAGGTCTTCCATTTCCCACTTGACCTGCCAGATGCCGAGCCGGTTGGCCAGCGGCGTGTACAGGGCCAGCGTTTCGCGCGCGAATGCGGCAGGGCACGGCGTGCGCGAGGCCGCATACCAGCGCAGCGATTGCAGCCGCGACGCCAGCCGCAACAAGACGATGCGCAGGTCGGCCGCCATGGCCAGCAGCATCTTGCGCTGTTTCTCGCGTTGCTCGCCGTCGTCGGGCACCGCATCCGCCGCCTGACCCGCCAGCGTGCCCAGGCGCAGCAGGCTGCGCGCGCCCTGCACCAGCGTCATGGCTTCGGCGCCGAAGCTGCGGCGCAGCGCTTCCAGGCCTTGCGCCACCGGGGCGTGCCGGTCGTCCTGCCCGGCCGGCAGCATGGTCAGCAAGGCGCTGATGCGCGTGCAGGCATCGGCATTGAGCTGCGCCAGGATCAGCACGGCACCGGCGCAGTGCCGGTCCGTCGGCTCGCCCGTGCTGGTGTGCAGACCGGCCAGGCCGTCCCTGACCCAGTCGACGGCCCGCGCCAGAGCGTCGCGCGCGGCGGCATCCAGGCCCTGCGCCGCCGCGCTGAACCAGCGCTCGGTAAACGCGGGACCGCCCGCGGGCGCAAGGGAGAACGAAGGCGGCACGACAACTCCTGCAATTCGAAAAACATGCTCATGCAGTGGATATTGTGCCCTCAAATACGCTTGTCATGGTAGGCCTTGAAAGTGGAATAAAAAATATACCTTTTCGCCAGTAGTGTGATTCTTTGCCGCCATCCGAGGCGGTTCTAGACTTCTCGGGACCCCACTGCAAGGAGAACCACGATGGCCCAACGGACCATAGATCTGGTGATATCCGCGCTCGCCAGCCTGCTCAGCGTCCTGCTGTCCTGGCCGTACTGGCGCGATTTCGAGTACTGGCCGGAGTCCCGCGCCATGTGGACGCTGTATTTCGTCGTGGGCTTCGTGCTCGCCGTCTACGTGTTCTACGTTTTCATCGGCAGTCTGCGCACCCTGTTCCAGCATGATGAACAGGCCCGGCAGGTGGTCGGCGCTGACCAGGAGAAAGCATCATGAGCTGTCTGAACGGTGAAGCCTGCCTCGAAGACCTGAAGCGCCGCAAGGCGCTCATCGTGCTGGGCCTGATGGCCATCCTTTTCCTCGTGCTTTCAGCGTGGTCCTTCCTGCCCTCGCGCGAGCAGGCCGTGCCGGCTGAGTACACCTACAAGGACGCCGGCGCCGTCGAGGGCAAGCGTGTGTTCCAGTCCTACAACTGCATGGGCTGCCACACCATCGTCGGCAACGGCGCCTACATGGGGCCCGACCTGACCAAGATCTACGCCCAGGCCGGCCCGGCCTGGCTTGCGGCCTTCCTGCCTTCGGCCAACGGCTGGCCGACGGCGGCGGCCGTCAAGGTGCAGCTGGCCGCCCAGGATGCGTCCGATCCGGATGCCGTCACGGACATGGCGGCCTACCGTGAACGCTACCCCGGCGCAGCCGAGCGCATGGACCAGCGCGGCGGCCAGCACACGCTGATGCCGACCCTGCCGCTCGATGCGCGGGAAACCAGTGCCCTGATCGCCTTCTTCAAGTACATGTCGGGCATGAACACCGAGGGCTGGCCGCCCCGGCCGCATCCGGATCGCGTGATCCCGCACTCGGTGTCCGTCGCGGCGCCCGCTGCCGCTGCGGCACCGGCGGCAACGGCGCCCGACACTGCCAGTCCGGCAGCAGCTCCGGCCGGCGTCGTGGATGACGCGGCTCGCGGCAAGCAGCTGGTGGCCGACTACGGCTGCGTGGCCTGCCATGCGACCGACACCCGGCGCGTGGTCGGCCCCGGCTGGGGCGGCCTCTACGGGACGCAGGTCACGCTGGCAGACGGCAAGACGGTGACCGTCGATGACGCCTACCTGGTCCAGGCCGTGCGCGAGCCCAACGCCGAGGTACCGCAAGGCTATCCCGCCGGTGTCATGCCGGTCTATGACGAATCCCTGATGAGCAATGATGACCTGCAGGCCATCGTCGCCTATCTGCGCGGCCTGTGAAGAGGACGTCAACATGATCAAGATCGAATACACGACCCAACGCTTGAGCCTGCGCTTTTTCCTGCTCATGCTCGTGCTGTTCTTCATCCAGGTGGGTTTCGGCCTGCTGATTGCGGTGCAGCACATCGACCCCCACCTGATGGGCGGCGCACTCAACTTCAACATCATGCGCGCCGAGCACACCAACCTGGGCATCATCTGGATTCTTTCGGGCTTCATCGGCACGCTGCTCTTCATCGGCCCGCTGCTGTCGCGTCGCGAACTGGTGAATCCCTGGCTCATCCACGTCTTGTTCTACGCCCTGATCGCCGTGACGATCTGGAACGTCTGCACGCAAACGCTGGCCGCACAAGGCATCGCGGGCTGGTGGGCCGGGCAGCCCTGGCTGCAGGAAGGCCTGGAATACCTGGAAGCGGGGCGCGTGGCCGACATCGTCATCTTCATCGGCTTCGCCATCGTGACCTGGGTTCTGCTGCGCACCTTCCCGCCGCGGCGTGAATGGAACGAGATCCATTGGGGCCTGGCCCTGGGCGTCACGGCGCTGACCTTCGCCTGGCTGTTCGGCGTGTTCTTCATCGAACGGCTCGATCTGCAGGAATACTTCCGCTGGTACGTGGTGCATTACTGGGTCGAAGGCGTGTGGGAGGTCATCCACATCAGCCTGGTCGGCTTCCTGCTCGTGCTCATGTTCAAGGCCGACGTGAAGGCCGTGGGCTATGCCGTGTTCTGGGGCGTCTCGCTGGTCTGGCTCTCGGGCCTGATCGGCAATGCCCACCACTACTTCTGGGTCGGCACGCCCGATTTCTGGCAGTTCTGGGGCTCGCTGTTCAGCGCGCTGGAACCTTTGCCGCTGATCTTCTGCTTCTGGCACATCTATCTCGATGCCCATCAGGACAATCGTCCGCTGGAGAATGCGCCCGCGTTCTACTTCATCCTGGGCTCGGTCGTGCTCGAGCAGGTCGGCGCCGGCATCCTGGGCTTAACCATGACGTTCGCGCTGACCAATGTCTGGTCGCACGGCACCTGGGTCACGCCCAGCCACGCGCACCTGGCGCTGTTCGGCACCTTCGGCATGCTCGGCATCGCCTCGGCCTACTACGCCATTCCGCTGCTGCGCGGCGTGAAGAACTTCGACCAGCGCCTGGGTCAGCTGGGCTTCTGGCTGTGCTTCACCGGCATGCTGGGCATTGCCCTGGCCTTCGCCATCGGCGGTACGGTGCAGGTGTTCCTGCATCGCGCCATGGGGCTGAGCTGGTTCGGCGGGCAGATCTTTCCCGCCATGCAGGCCTACAAGACGCTGGTTGCCGTCTTCGGGCTGGTCTTCGCCTTCGGCACCGTGATCCTGGTCTACGATCTGCTCACGCTGGGCCTGCGCGCGCGCAGCGCCACCGCCGCCACGCGCGTGGCGCGTGCGGCCGGACGCTGGAGCCGTCCGCTGTCGGGCCACGAAGCCAGCCTCTGGCTGCTGGGCATGTGGTTCTTCGGCGCCGTCATCACTCTGGGCCTGCTCAGCTTCAACCTGGACAGCGTGGCGCGCGGCAACCCCACCGTGCCCTACATCATGGCCTGGACCGGCTATCCCGGCCTGCTGCTGGTCACCCTGCTGTTCGTATGGCGCTTCCTGGCTTCGCTCGCGGCGCGCTCCAGCACGGCGAGTGACGCGCAGGCCCCGCTGGCGGTGGCCGCGGCGGCGGGCTGAACCACGGGACGCGCGCGGGACGGCCTCGGGCTATCATGACGGCAGTGCCAACTCGCCTGCCGGAGGACTGAAACGCCATGCCGACGCCCGCGCGCAAGACCCTGCTCATCGTCTGGCACTCGCGCACCGGCGCAGCGCAGCAGATGGCCCGCGCGGCGCGGGACGGCGCGCGCCACGCGGCGCGCCTGCTCGATGCCCGCGCGCGTTTCCAGGTTCGCCTGCGCCCCGCGCAACGCGTGCATGCCGACGATCTGTGCCAGGCCGATGCCTATATTTTCTGCGCGCCGGAAAACCTGGCGGCCCTGAGCGGCGCCATGAAAGAGTGCTTCGATCGCAATTACTACGCCGTGCTCGACAGGCTCAACGGCCGGCCGTACGCCCTGCTCATCAGCGCCGGCAGCGACGGGCGCATGGCCGTGCAGCAGGCCGAACGCATCTGCACGGGCTGGCGCCTGCGGCCCGCCCTGCCGGCGCGCATCGTGAACACGGCCGCCCAGACGCCGGCGGCCATCCTCGCGCCCAAGACCCTGGCCAGCGCCGATCGCGAAGCCTGCAGGCAGACCGGGGCCACGCTCGCGGGCCTGCTACTGCTCTGAGGGCGGCGGCAGCTGGAACACCTGGCGCAGGTAGGCCAGGTAGGCCGGATCGTCGCACATGGTCTTCTCGGGCGCATCGGACACCTTGGCCACGGGCTGGCCATTGCAGCGCACCATCTTCATCACGATCTGCAGGGGTTCGTGACCCAGATCATTGGTGAGGTTCGTGCCGATGCCGAAGGAGACCTTGCAGCGCCCGGCGAAATGCTTGGCCAGCGCGATGGCCCTGGGGATGGTGAGCGCATCGGAAAACACCAGCGTCTTGGTGCGCGGGTCCGTGCGATTGGCGGCGTAGTGCGCCAGCAGCCGCTCGCCCCAGTCGAACGGGTCGCCCGAATCATGGCGCGCACCGTCGAACAGCTTGCAGAAATAGATGTCGAAATCGCGCAAAAAGGCATCCATGCCGTAGACGTCCGACAGGGCGATGCCCAGATCACCCCGATATTCGCGCGCCCAGACTTCGAGCGCGAACACCTGGGTGTCGCGCAGGCGCGGCCCCAGCGCCTGGCAGGCCTGCAGATACTCGTGCCCCATGGTGCCCAGCGGCGTGACGCCATGCTTCATGGCCAGCCAGACGTTGCTGGTGCCGGCGAAATACGGCGCCATCTGTTCCTTCATGGTGATGAGCACTTCTTCGTGCCACTGCTTGGAGAAGCGCCGGCGCGTGCCGTATTCGGCAACGCGAAAATCGCGCAGGGCCGGATCGTCGGTAACCAGCCGCATCTTGGACTGTAGGCGCTTGCGGCCCTCTTCCCAGCCCGGATCCTTGCACACGTTGCGAAAGTAGACCTCGTTGATGATGGCCAGCACTGGGATCTCGAACAGTATGGTGTGCAACCAGGGCCCCTTGACCGTGACGTCGATCTCGCCTTCTTGTGCGCCGGGACCGATGTCGATGCATTTCTCGGGCAGATGGAACAGGCCGAGGAAATCGACGAAATCGCTCTTGATGAAACGCAGGCTGCGCAGGTAATCCAGTTCTTCCTCGCGAAAACGCAGCTGACACAGCGCATGGACTTCGTCGCGGATCTCGTCCAGCCAGGCACTCAGCTTGATTCCCGGCGTGCGGCACTTGTAACGGTACTCGACCTGCGCCGCAGGAAAATGGTGCAGGACCACCTGCATCATAGTGAACTTGTACAGATCCGTATCCAGCAATGAGGTAATGACCATCTTTGTCGACCGTGAAAACCCGTACGACATTCCGGTCAATATCGGCGTGTCGCGGGCATTTGGGTAAAATCGATTTTGCAATGCAACAGCGCGCCCCGCGCGCTGCACTCTGAACATAGTATGACACCTCGCGTCCGCCGTGGTGACGGACCCTGAAGCTGGAGCGCAAGCAATGACCCACGTCGTCACTGAAAACTGTATCAAATGCAAATTCACCGATTGTGTCGACGTCTGTCCGGTGGATTGCTTCCGGGAAGGGCCCAATTTCCTGGTCATCGACCCGGACGAATGCATCGATTGCGCCATCTGCGTGCCCGAGTGTCCGGCCAACGCCATCTTCGCCGAAGAAGACGTGCCCGAGGATCAGATCGATTTCATCGCGCTGAACGCCGAGCTGACGCCAGAGTTCGAATCCATCACGCGTACCAAGGGTGCGCTGCCCGGCGCGGACGACTGGAACGGCGTGGAAGACAAGCTGAAGTACCTCGAACGCTGAATGCCAATCGGGGTTTTCTCTTAGGCCGGGCGGCCAACATTCCGAATCGACTTGATGTAAGCTCGCTCAATCAGGTCAAATCAGATGAAACAACAAGGCTGCCCTCATGCTGTATGATCTTCACGAGCTTCAACGCGCATTCCTGAGCCCGCTGGTGGCCTTCACCAGCACCAGCTCCAAACTGTTCACCGATCCCTACAATCCGCTCAGCTACACGCCCATGGCGCGTTCCATCGCGGCCACGTACGATCTGGTGCACCGGCTCGGAAAGGATTACGAGAAACCCCCCTGGGGCATTTCCTGTACGCACATCGACGGCCGGGAAGTCCCCGTCGTCGAACAGGTCGCGGTGGACCTGCCGTTCTGCAAGCTGGTGCATTTCCAGCGCGCGCTGCCCGAAGACCACCCGGCCGACCCGCATATCCTGCTGGTGGCGCCGCTCTCGGGCCACCACGCCACGCTGCTGCGCGATACCGTGCGCACCCTGTTGCCGCGCCACGAAATCTACGTCACCGACTGGGTGGACGCCCGTATGGTGGAAGCCCACCACGGCCCGTTCAGCCTGGAAGATTACATCAACACCGTCAGGCGCTTCATCCGCACGCTGGGGCCCGATGTCCACGTCATGGCCGTGTGCCAACCCACCGCGCCGGTGCTGGCCGCCATCGCCCTCATGGCCAGCGACGGCGAGCCGAACCTGCCGCGCAGCATGATCATGATGGGCGGCCCCATCGACGCGCGCGAATCGCCCACGCAGGTCAATCGCCTGGCCACCACCAAGCCGTATTCGTGGTTTGAAAACAACGTCATCGACCGCGTACCGGCGCGCTTTCCCGGCATCGGGCGACGCGTCTACCCTGGCTTTCTGCAGCACGCCGGTTTCGTCGCCATGAATCCCGACCGCCACGTGCAATCGCACTACGACTACTTCCTCAGCCTGCTGCAAGGCGACGGCCAGGATGCCGAGGCACACCGCCGCTTCTACGACGAATACAACGCCGTGCTCGACATGCCGGCGGAATTCTATCTGGACACCATCCGCATCGTGTTCCAGGAATACCAGCTGGCGCGCGGCACCCTGGAAGTGGGCGGCCAGCGCGTGGATCCGTCTGCCATTCGCGACGTCGCCTTGTTCACCATCGAAGGCGAGCTGGACGACATCTCCGGCCAGGGGCAGACCCGGGCCGCGCACCGGCTCTGTGCCGGCATCCCGGAAAACCGGCGCCAGCATTACACGGCACCCGACTGCGGCCACTACGGCATTTTTGCCGGGCGCCGCTGGCGCGAACACATCTATCCTAAAATAGAGGCTTTCGTTCGCCAGATGGCCTGAGCATTGCGCCGGGCCAGCCCGCTGTTGCTTTGCCCATGCCCGGTCCGGATTCCTCATTGGTCGATCAGATCGACGCCTTGCTGCCGCAAACCCAGTGTACGCGCTGCGGCTTTGACGGCTGCCGCCCCTACGCCGAGGCCATCGCCCGCGGCGCAGCCGCCATCAACCGCTGCCCGCCCGGCGGGCAGGCCGGCGTGGCCGCGCTGGCCCGCCTGCTGAACATCGCCGAACCGGCGCTGGATCCGGCCTATGGCGCCGAGGGCCCGCTGCGGGTCGCCGTCATCGATGAAGCGCAATGCATCGGCTGCACCCTGTGCATCCAGGCCTGCCCGGTCGATGCCATCGTGGGCGCGGCCAAGCGCATGCACACGGTACTGGAAGACCAGTGTACCGGCTGCGAACTGTGCGTGGCGCCCTGCCCGGTTGACTGCATCGCCATGGTGCCGGCCGCACAGGCCTGGACACCGCCGCGCGCGCAGGCGGCGCGTCGGCAGCACGAACAGCGCCGGCAGCGGCTTCAGGCGCAACATCAGGAACGCGCGCGCCTGGCTGCGCGCACGCTGGCCAACCAGCCCCAGCTCACGCCGGCCGCCAATGAGGATCCCGACATGCGTCAGGCGCGCATCGCCGATGCGCTCGCCCGTGCCCGGCGCCGACGCCACCCGGAGGCCCGGCCATGAATGCCGAAAAACGCGCAGAGATTTTCCGCCGCCTGCAAGCGGCCAACCCCGAACCCCGTTCCGATCTGGAATACGGTTCGACCTTCCAGCTGCTGATCGCCGTCATCCTGTCTGCCCAGGCCACCGACGCCTCGGTAAACCGCGCCACGCGCACCTTTTTCCCGGAATACGGCACGCCGCAAGGCCTGCTGAACCTGGGGCTGGACGGCCTGACCGAGCGCATCCGCAACATCGGCCTGTTCCGCAGCAAGGCGGCCAATGTCATCAAGACCTGCACCCTGTTGCTGGAAAACCACGGCGGTGAAGTGCCTGACGATCGCGCCGCGCTGGAAGCCTTGCCGGGCGTGGGCCGCAAGACCGCCAACGTCGTGCTCAACATCGCCTTCGGCCACCCCGTCATCGCCGTGGACACCCACATCTTCCGCGTGGCCAACCGTACGGGCCTGGCCAAGGGCAAGACCGTGCTGGAAGTCGAGCGCAAGCTGGAACGCGTCGTGCCCCCGGCCTACCGGCTCAACGCTCACCACTGGCTCATCCTGCACGGCCGCTACGTCTGCGTGGCGCGCCGCCCGCGCTGCCCGGAATGCGGCATCGCCGACCTGTGCGACTATCCGGACAAGACGCCGCCACCGGGCGCCTAGGGTTTTCCTGCGCGGGGTAATACCCCATGGTCAGACAGCGTCAAAAGTCTGCATACTGGACGCCAGTCGTTTCCAGCAAGCAGTCTGATCTCGTCAGGAGACCGGTGATGGCGACCGCAGCAGTGCAGGTGGTGAACCTCCATGTCTGGTATGCCCAGGCGCACGTATTGGATGGCGTGAGCCTGCACGCCATGCCGGGCGAAATCGTGGCCCTGCTGGGCCGCAAAGGGTCGGGGCGCAGCATGACGCTGCGCGCGATCTTCGGCCAGACGCAGGGGCGCAAGGGCTCGGTGCAGGTTATCGGTCAAGAAACCATCTGCCACCCCAGCACGGCCATCGCGCACCTGGGCCTGCGTTTCCTGCCCGCCGAAGCGCCGATATTCCCCGATCTCACGGCGGAAGAAAACCTGTTGCTGTCCACGTCGGAGGACGGCAGCCTGGGCGGCGGCCTGTCGCTGCACCACATCTACGACCTGTGCCCGGCCCTGGCCGATGTGCGCCGCACGCTGGCCGGACGGCTGGGCCTGGCGCGGCAACGCATGCTGGCCATCGGCCGCGTGCTGCGCAGCGGCGCCACGGTGCTGCTGCTGGACGATATCTGCCACGAGCTGTCCAGCGACGAGACCCGGGCCATGGCCGGCCTCCTGGATCGCGTACGCGCCGAAGGCTACGCCATGATTCTCGCCGAAAGCACGCTGCGCTTTTGCGCCGGCCTTGCGGATCGCTTCTACGTGCTGAACCGCGGGCGCGTCATCGACGCCTTCGATGCCGCCGAGCTGGCCGAACGCCGCGAGGACCTGTGCCAGCTGCTGTGCGAATCCTGAACCCGCTGTGCACGCCGCGCCCGGCTAGGCGCAATACTCTTCACTTAGTTAGATAAGTGATGTATTCTGTCATGACTATCTCTGACAAGAGGATTGGCCATGGCGCGGACACGAGCGACCCTTCCCGAGGGCAGCCGGATCACTGATTACGTCAGCCTGGGCGTGATTGCCAAGTCGTTCCCCTTGCAACGAGTGCATTCGGTGCTTGCCGCCACCGGCAAGGCCAGTGTGCGCCAACGCGATCTACCGGCGCATGTGGTCGTCTATTACGTGGTCGCCTTGGCGCTGTACATGCAGTCGTCCTATCGCGAAGTACTGCGCTGCCTGCTCGAAGGGCTGCAGTGGCTCAAAGAACCGGCGCAGGCGCTACGGATCGCTGGTAACTCCGGCATTTCACAGGCGCGCACGCGCCTGGGCTGGGAGCCGTTGCGCCAATTGCATGACGAGGTGGTCAAGCCCATCGCACAGGCCGCGACGCGCGGTGCTTGGTACCGCCAATGGCGTGTGGTGAGCCTGGACGGCAGCACGCTGGATGTGGCCGATGAGCAGGCCAACGATGAAGCCTTTGGTCGCCCTGGCGCAAGCCGTGGCCGTAGCGCTTACCCGCAATTGCGTTTTGTCAGCCTGGTGGAAAACGGCACGCACGTGCTGTTTGGCACGCGGATGGGCCACTACACCGAGGGCGAAAACACCCTGGCCAAGCAGGTGCTGAGCGCCTTGGACAGCACCATGCTGTGCCTGGCCGACCGGGGTTTCTTTGGTTTTCAGATGTGGCAGGCAGCCGTGGCTACGCAGGCGCGACTGCTGTGGAGAACCAAGAAGAACATGCGCTTTGCCTGCGAGCAACGCCTGGCCGATGGCTCTTATCTGAGCCGCATCTATCCAAGCGAGCGCGATCGCCGCAACCAGACCAACGCGACGATTCTGCGGGTGATCGAGTATCGCTTGCAAGGCGTGCCCGACACCGAGCCGCTCTATCGACTCGTCACCAATGTACTGGACCCACAGCAGGCACCCGCCCAGGAGCTGGCCGCGCTCTACCATGAGCGCTGGGAGATCGAGACCGCCTTCGACGAACTCAAGACCCATCTGCGCGGCGCGCGCATCGTTTTGCGCAGCAAGACGCCAGATCTGGTGCGCCAAGAGTTCTACGGACTGCTGATGGCTCACTTTGCCGTGCGCGCCTTGATGCATGAGGCCGCGCTGGCGGCCGACATCGACCCGGATCGCCTGTCCTTTGTGCATGCGGTACGCGTTGTGCGTCGCAAGCTTCCCCTCTTGAACGCTATTCCCCCCTGCGCACAGGAAAACGTTCCATGACCGTGTGCTTGAAGAGATTCTGCAAGAACGTATCGCTCAACGCCGGGGCCGACGAAACCCTCGTGCCATCAAGCGAAAAATGAGCAACTGGCCTCTTCGAAAGCATCACGTCAAGCCACTGCCGCCAACCATCTTCTCAGAATACATTCAAATTATTAAGTGAAGAGTATTTCGGCTAGGCGTCGTCGCGCGCGCGCCGGGCGGCGCCCAGGCCCAGGTAGCTGTCGATCACGCGCCGGTCATTCATGAGGGATGCGGCCGGCCCCTGGAGCACGATATCGCCGGTCTCCAGGACGTAACCCTGATCCGCCACCTGCAAGGCCGCGCGCGCGTTCTGCTCTACCAGGAGAATGGCCACGCCGGTGCTGCGCAGGCGCCCGATGATCTGGAAGATTTCCCGCACGATCAGCGGCGCCAGGCCCAGACTGGGTTCATCGAGCAGCAGCAGCTGCGGCTGCGCCATCAATGCCCGACCGACCGCCAGCATCTGCCGCTCACCGCCCGAAAGTGTGCCCGCAAGCTGCCAGCGGCGCTCGCGCAGGCGCGGGAAAATATCGTAGATCTCGTCCATGGTGTCGCGCCACCCCGGCGTGCCGGCGCGATACAGGCGAAACCCGCCCAGCAGTAGATTGTCTTCTACCGTCATGCTGGCGAACAGCTCGCGGCTTTCCGGCACCAGGCTCACGCCGGCGCCAACGCGACGCTCGACCGGCCAGTCGGCCATCTCCTGGCCCAGGTAGCGGATGGAGCCGCTGGCGCTGCCGTTGGGCGGCAAAGCGCCCATGATGGCATTGAGCAGCGTGGATTTACCCGCGCCGTTGGCGCCGATGACGGTGACGATGCTGCCCTGGGCCACCGCCAGGCAGGCGCCCGCCACCGCCGTGACCTTGCCGTAGCGTACGACGAGATCGCTCACCTGCAGGATGGGCGGCGGAGCCGCGCCTTTGATCGTGCTCATGAGGCCAGCGCCATCGCTTCGTCGGCGGCGTCGATGCCGCCCAGGTAGGCTTCGAGTACTGCGGGATTTTCCTGCACTTCGCGTGGGCTGCCTTCGGCGATCTTGGTGCCGAAGTCCATCACGACCAGGTGATCGGTCAGATTCATCACGAAATCCATGTCATGTTCGACCAGCAACAGGCTCATGCCTTCGTCGCGCAGCTGCGACAGGACGCGGGCAAGCTCCTGCTTCTCGCGGTAGCGCAGGCCGGCGGCCGGCTCGTCCAGCAGCAGCAGAATGGGGTCGCTCGCCAGGGCGCGCGCAATCTCCAGGATGCGCTGCTGGCCCAGGGGAAGATTGCCCGCCAGTTCATGCAGGGCGTCGCCCAGCCCCACCCGTTCGAGCTGCCGCGCGGCTTCATGGCGCAATTGCGCCTCTTGTGCGCGGTCCAGGCGCAAGGCCGCGGCCAGCACGCCGGCATCGCGGCGCAGATGCGCACCCAGGGCGACGTTTTCGAGCACGCTCATGCCGGGCAGCAGTTGCACGTGCTGAAAGCTGCGACCCACGCCCAGCCGCGCGATCTCGCGCGCAGGCAGGTGATCGATGCGCTGCCCCAAAAAACGCACGCTGCCCGAAGTGGCCGGCGTCACGCCGCTGATGAGGTTGAAACTCGTGCTCTTACCCGCGCCATTGGGCCCGATCAGGCCCATGATCTCGCCCGCCCGCAGGCTGAAGCTGATATCGTTGACGGCCACCAGGCCGCCGAAGGTCTTGCGCAGGTCCTGCAGCTCGAGGATCAGCGCGCCCGCGGCCGGACGCGCCCGCTGCGGCAGGCCCGGTGCCGCCGCGGGCGGCCCGGCACGCGACGGGCCCGCCTGCCCGGTGAGCGTGTCCCACCAGGACTGCAGCAGCGGCCAGACCCCTTGGCGCGCATGCTGCAGCACCAGGATCATCAGCACCCCGAACACGATGAGCTCGAAATTTTCCTGGCTGTCGATGAGGCTGGGCAGCACGCTTTGCAGCCGGTCCTTGAGACTGAGGATGAGCCCCGTGCCCACCACCGCGCCCCAGACGCTGGCCGAGCCCCCCACCACCGCCATGAAGAGATATTCGATGCTGTAGTTCAGGCCGAAGGGGCTGGGGCTGACGGCGCGCTGCATGTGCGCGTAAAGCCAGCCCGAGAGGCAGGCCAGCAGGGCCGCATGCACGAAGATCACGTTCTTGTAGTGCGTCATGGGGATGCCGAAGGACTCCGCCATGCCGCCGCCGCTGCGCAGGGCACGGATGGCCCGGCCCGGACGCGAATCGAGCAGATTGTGCGTCGCCCACAGGCTCAGCAGGACGCACAGCCAGATGAGGTAATACATCTTGCGCCCGTCGGCCAGCGACACGCCGAACACCTGCAGCGGCGCGATGCCGGAGATGCCGTCGAACTGCCCGAGGAACGCCAGGTTGCCGAACAGGTAGTACAGCGCCAGGCTCCAGGCAATCGTGCCCAGCGGCAGAAAATGCCCCGACAGGCGCAAGGTGATAACGCCCAGAAAGCCCGCCACGATATAGGTGAGCAGCAGCCCGAGCAGCAGCGCCAGCCACGGCGACCACGCCATCACCGTGGTCAGGTAGGCCGTGCTGTAGGCGCCGATGCCCACGAACGCCGCCTGGCCGAAAGAGGTCAGGCCGCCCACGCCCGTGAGCAGCACCAGGCCCAGCACGACCAGGCTGGCCAGACCGATGTAGTTCAGGTGCGTGACCAGAAAGGAGGGCGTCACGGGCAGCAAGGGCAGCACGCCCAGGCCGATCAGCACCACCGCCAGCAAGAGACGGTTCATGGCATCAATCCTCGTCATCGATATGCTGGGTGCGCAGCGAGCGCCACAGCAATACCGGGATGATGAGCGTGAACACGATGACTTCCTTGTAGGCGCTGGCCCAGAAAGACGAGAAGGCCTCGAGGATGCCCACGAAAATAGCACCGGCCGCGGCGATGGGGTAGCTGACCAGGCCGCCGAAGATGCCGGCCACGAAACCCTTGAGACCGATCAAAAACCCGGTGTCGTAATAGATGGTGGTGACCGGCGCGATCAGCATGCCCGACAGCGCGCCGATGGCCGCCGCCAGGGTGAAAGTCAGGCGGCCCGACATGCTGGTGCTGATGCCGACCAGGCGCGCGCCGCGCCGGTTCACGGCCGTGGCGCGCAGGGCGCGCCCATACAGCGTACGGCCGAAGAACAGCCACAGGGCGAGGATCAGCGCCAGGCAGGTCGCCAGCACGAACAGGGTTTGCGCCGACCAGCTGACCACGCCCAGATCCACCGCGCCGTCCAGGAAAGCGGGGGTGCGCCAGCCTTCGGCGCCGAAAAAGATCAGGCCCAGGCCCGTGAGCGCGAAATGCACCGCAACGGACACGATCAGCAGCACCAGGACGCTGGCCTCGGCCACGGGCTGATAGACCAGGCGGTAGACCATGGGCCCCAGCGGCACCACCAGGACGAGCGAGACGAGCACGTTGACCCACAGTGGCGCACCTGCGGCAACGATGCGGGGCACGACCAGCGTCAGGGCGAACGGCAGCACCAGGGTCCAGAGCGCCGTCCTGCCCAGGGCCCGCCACTGTCGCCGCCGCGCGGCCAGCACCGCCTCGAGGATGAACACCAGCACGCCGGTGATGAGCAGCAGCCGCAGCGTGCCGGGCACGCGCCCGTTGACCATGAAGGCCAACGTGAGCGCGCCAAAAGCGACGAACTCGCCTTGCGGAATGAAGATGACGCGGGTGACCACGAACACCAGCACCAGCGCCAGGCCCAGCAGCGCGTAGATCGCGCCATTCATGACCCCGTCCTGCAACAGGATCAGTACGATCGTTGAATCCATGAAGACGCGATGCTCAGGGCTGGTACGTCCACTTGCCGTCCACGACCTTGACCATGACGCGCGCGCGTTCGTCGAAGCCCGCGTGATCATCCGGCCCCAAGCTCATCACCCCCTGGGACACGGGCAGATCGCGGGTCTGCTCGATGGCATCGCGCAAGGCCTTGCGGAACTCGGCCGTGCCCGGCTTGGCCCCCGTCTTGAGTGCCGCCGGCACGGCATTGGAAATCAGCATGCCGGCATCCCAGAGGTGGCCGCCGAACGTGTTGATCGTGCCCTCGCCATAGCGCGCTTCGTACACGTGCTTGTATGCAAGCGCGCTTTCCTTGACCGGATTGCTGTCCTCGAGCTGGTCGGCCACCAGCAGCGGCCCCGCAGGCAGCAGCATGTCGTTGCAATCCTTGCCGCACACGCGCAACACATCGTTGTTGGCCGCGCCGTGGGTCTGGTACATGATGCCCTTGTAGCCGCGGCTCTTGAGCTCGCTCTGGGGCAGCGCCGCCGGCGTGCCGGCCGCCGCCACCAGGATGCCGTCCGGGCGCGCGGCAAGCAGCTTGAGCACCTGGCCGGTCACGCTGGTATCGGTGCGCCCATAGCGTTCCTCCGCCACGATGCGCACGCCCTTGGCTTCACCCGCGCGCGTCATTTCTTCGAGCCAGCTTTCGCCGTAGGCATCGCTGAAACCGATGAAGCCCAGGGTCTTGATGCCCTGCTTTTCCATCACCTCGGCCAGCGCGGACGCCATGAGGCGGTCATTCTGCGGCGTCTTGAAAACCCACAGCCGGTTGCCTTCCACCGGCTCTACGATCTTGGCGCTGGCCGCCACGCTGATCATGGGCGTGCCGGACTCGCCCGCCACGTCGATCATGCCCAGGGAGCCGGGCACCGCCGTCGTGCCGATGACGACATCGACATTGTCCTCCGACACCAGCTTGCGCATGTTCTTCACCGCCAGCGTCATGTCGGTGGCGTCGTCCAGCACGATGTATTCAATGGCCTGGCCTTCGATTTCCGTGGGCAGCAAGGCCACGGTATTGCGCTCGGGGATGCCCAGCGAGGCGGCCGGTCCGGTCGTCGAGATCGTGACCCCTACCTTGATCTGGGCGCCGGCCAGCAGGGGCAGGCAAAGACTGAGGGCACCCGCCAGGGTGGCCAGGCGCAACGGCGTCGATGAATTCATTGATGTCTCCACGGTGATCCACAGTTATTGAAGGGGCAGCGCCAAAGAAACGGCACGCCCCATATCATACCCGCGCCAGGGGATTGCGCCTTGATGGCAGTCATGGCACAACTCGTCTAACATGACGGTGATGATTGAATGATGTACAGAGGGAACCGCTTCATTATGGATAAAGTTCGCAAGACCGACGCGCAATGGCGCGCCCAACTTTCGCCCGAGGCCTATGCCGTGGCGCGCGAAAAGGGTACGGAACGGCCTTTCACCGGCCGCTACTGGGATCATCGCGCGACCGGCATCTACCGCTGCATCGGCTGCGGCACGCCCCTGTTCACTTCCGACACGAAATTCGATGCCGGCTGCGGCTGGCCCAGTTATTTCGAGCCCCTGCATCCTGATCGCGTGCGCGAAGCGCGCGATACCAGCCATGGCATGGTGCGCACGGAAGTGCTGTGCAACGTCTGCGAGGCCCATCTGGGCCATGTGTTCCCCGACGGCCCGCCGCCCACCGGCCTGCGCTATTGCATCAACTCGGCATCGCTGGCGTTCGAACCCGCCGACGCGGAGCCGCCGGCATGAAGAAATTCCTCTTCGACCTGTTTCCGCTCCTGCTGTTCTTTGCCGCCTTCAAGTTCACCGATGATATTTTCACGGCAACCGCCGTGGCCATCGGCGCCGCCGTGGTCCAGTTCGCCTGGCTCAAGCTGCGGCGCCGGCGCATCGAGGCCATGCACTGGATCAACCTGGCCGTGATCGTCGTATTCGGCGGCGCCACGCTGTATTTCCACAACGATGTCTTCATCAAGTGGAAGCCCACGGTGCTGTACTGGCTGTTCGGCGGCGTGCTGCTGGTCGGGCGCTGGGTCTTCGGGCGCAACGTGGTGCGCAGCCTCATGAGCGGGCAGGTCAGCCTGCCCGATGCCGTGTGGGCGCGCATGAACACCAGCTGGGCGGGTTTCTTCCTCGTTTCCGGCGCCCTGAACCTGTATGTCGCGTTTTCGGGGAACTATACCGATGCGCAATGGGTCAACTTCAAGGTGTTCGGCCTCATGATCCTGCTGATCGCCTTCGTCATCGCCCAGTCGATCTGGCTGTCGCGCCACATGAGCGAACCCGAGCAAAACGCCGCCCCGGGCTCCGGCCTGGGCCAGAAGGAGCCCTGATGACTGCGGTACACGACCGCAAGGCGCTGATTGCACAGCGGCTCGCGCCGCTCAGCCCCTCGCATCTCGACATCATCGACGAGTCCCACCTGCACATCGGCCACGAAGGTGCGCGCGATGGCGCAGGCCATTATCGCGTCATCATCGTGTCGGCGCAGTTCGCGAACCTGAATCCGCTGGCCCGGCATCGCCGGGTCTACGACCTGCTCGCCGATCTCATTCCCCATCCCGTCCACGCCCTTGCCATCGTGGCAAAGGCGCATTCTTGAAAAGGAAATTCATGAAACGTCTCGCCTTCATCGCCGCTGCCTGTGCCATCGCCCTGCCCGTTCATGCGCAGACCATTGCCTCGGTCAACGGCGAAGAAATCACCCAGGACAAGCTCGACGGTTTCATCGCCCTGCTGGTCGACCAGGGTGCCACCGACAATGACGAGCTGCGCACGCGCGTGAAACAGGAAATGGTCAACCGGCTGGTAGCCGTTCAGGCGGCGCGCAAGGCCGGCCTGGACAAGAAAGCCGAAATCGTCCAGGAGATCGAACTGGCCAACCAGGGCATCCTGGTGCGCGCCCTCATGAGCGACTATCTGGACAAGCATCCCGTCACCGACGCGCAGCTCACGGCCGAATACGAAAAGATCAAGGCCGAGCAGACCAAAGAGCCGGAATACAAGGTGCGCCACATCCTGCTGAAGGAAGAAGATCAGGCCAAGGCGCTGATCGCCGACATCAAGGCGAACAAGACGGCCTTTGCCGATGCCGCGAAAAAGGATTCTATCGATCCCGGCAGCGGCAAGAACGGCGGTGAGCTCGGCTGGGCGCCGGCCGACAACTATGTGCCGGAATTCGCGCAAGCCGTGCGCACGCTGGGCAAGGGCGCGATGACCGAAGCCCCGGTGCAATCCCAGTTCGGCTGGCACATCATCGAAGTGGAAGACAGCCGACCCGCGTCCTTTCCCGGCCTGGACGAAGTCCGGCCCCAGCTGGAAGAAATGCTGCGCCAGCAGCAACTGGCGAAGTATCAGCAGGAACTGATCGGGCAGGCCGACATCAAGTAGGCTGCCAGCCCAGCAAGGCCTTGAGCCCGGCTTCGTCGAGCACGGTGACGCCCAGGGCCTGCGCCCGGGCGAGCTTGCTGCCGGCCTCGGCACCCGCTACCACGTAGCTGGTCTTGCCCGACACAGAGCCACTGACCTTGCCCCCGGCCGCCAGGATATGGCGGCTGGCTTCTTCCCGCGTCCATGCAGGCAGGGTGCCCGTCAGCACCAGCGTGCGCCCCGCCAGCGGCAGCGCCTGCGCCGACGTTGCCGCCTGCGCGGCCTGCGGCGCGACCTGCACGTCCGCCGCCAGCAAGGCCGCCAGCACCTCGCGATTGTGCGCTTCGGCAAAAAACTGTACGAGCGCGTCCGCCACCACCGGGCCCACATCGGGCACGGCGAGAAAATCCTCTGCGCCGGCCTGCATGACCGCCTCGAGACTGCCGAAGTGCTGCGCCAGCGCGCGCGCCGTCGTCTCGCCCACATGGCGAATGCCCAGCGCGTACAGAAGGCGCTCCAGCGCAGGCCGGCGCGCCGCATCCAGCGCGGCGATCAGATTGGCGGCCGATTTTTCACCCATGCGCTCATAGCTCGCCAGCTCGGCTTGCGTGAGCGTGAACAGATCGGCCAGGCTGCGGATGCGGCCGCTGTCGACCAGCTGATCGATGAGCTTTTCACCCAGACCATCGATATCCAGCGCCTTGCGGCCGACGGCGTGGTGCAGCGTCTGCTTGCGCTGCGCCGCACAAAACAGCCCGCCCGTACAGCGCGCCACGGCCTCACCCTCGGGCCGCGCAATGGCCGAACCGCAGACCGGGCAATGGGATGGCATGACGAAAGGACGCGCGTGGGCCGGGCGCAGCTCGGGCACCGAGGCCACGATTTCCGGGATCACGTCGCCCGCGCGGCGCACCACGACGGTATCGCCGATGCGCACGTCCTTGCGCAGAATCTCGTCGGCATTGTGCAACGTGGCGTTGGTGACCGTGACGCCCCCGACGAACACCGGGCGCAGCCGCGCCACGGGCGTGATCGCGCCGGTGCGCCCAACCTGAACCTCGATATCGAGCAGCTCGGTGGTTTCTTCCTGCGCGGCGAACTTGTGCGCCAGCGCGAAGCGCGGGGCGCGCGCCACGTGGCCCAGCACGCGCTGCGCTTCCAGGGAATCCACCTTATAGACCACGCCGTCGATCTCGAAAGGCAACTGCGCGCGCGCCGCGGCGCTGCGGTCGTAATAGGCCAGCAGCCCTTCCAGGCCGGGCACGCAGTCACGTCCTGGACTGACGGGCAGCCCCAGCGCGGCCAGCCAGTCCAGCACGGCTGAATATTGCGGGTACGGCAAGGCCTGCGGACCCGACACCTCGCCCCAGCCGTAAGCGTAAAACCGCAGCGGTCGGGCGGCGGTGATGCGCGGATCCAGCTGGCGCAGGCTGCCCGCCGCCGCGTTGCGCGGGTTGACGAACTGCTTTTCGCCCTGCTCTTGCTGCACGCGGTTGAGCCGCTCGAAATCGGCGCGGCGCATCAGGACTTCGCCGCGCACCTCCAGCACAGCGGGAAAGGCGCCACGCAGGCGCAGGGGCAGGTTGCGCACCGTGCGCAGGTTGGCGGTGATGTCTTCGCCGGTCTCGCCGTCGCCGCGCGTGGCGCCGCGCACCAGCCGGCCCTGTTCGTAGCGCAGGCTGACGGCAAGGCCATCGAACTTGTACTCGACTTCGTAACCCACGACCTCGTCCGGCGCCAGCAGGCCGGCGCTACGCAGGGTCTCCGCCACGCGGCGATCGAACGCCGCCACCTCGTCGGCGTCGAAGGCATTGGCCAGCGAGAGCATGGGCACGGCATGGCGCACGCTGTCGAAACGGGTTTGCGGCCGGGCACCCACGCGCTGCGTGGGCGAATCGGGGCTCACGAGCGCGGGATGCGCCGCCTCCAGCGCCTCCAGCGCCCGCATGAGCGTGTCGAACTGCGCATCGGACACGACGGGCGCATCCAGCACGTAGTAGCGGTGGTTGTGCTCTTCGATCTGCGCGCGCAGCGCCGCCAGCTGTTCCTCTATCGATGCCGTCGTCATGCCCGGCACGCTCAGGAAAACACGCGTGCCGAGCGCGGCTGGCCGGCCGGATAACCCGCCTGCTCGAGGCGCTGGTAGCGCTCGTGCAACTGCTGGTCCAGCGCGGCATCGGCGTGGTCGTGCAAAGGCTGTCCCTGGTCGTCCAGCACCACGCCGTCGAGCTCGGCCGCCAGCACGCGGGCCACGTCCGCCATGTGGCTGAAGGCATGCGCATCGGCCGGACTGTTGGGCAGGTCGAGCACGAAATCCAGGCGGCTGACCGGCCCCTGGCCGCCCTGGCCCGGCACATGGCCGTCAAGCAGCACGGTGAAACTGGGAATGCCGTGCTCGGACGGCCAGCCCAGCAGCGCACCCTGCGGCCGGAACCCCTGGGCCGCCATGATGGCCACAACAGTCTGCGCATCCTGGGGTGCGGACAGGGCGATGACCAGACCGACCTGCGCATCGAGCCCGGCAAACACGGCGTCCAGCGCCGCCGCGCGCTGCATGACCTCGGCCAGCTCCGGCCCTTCGACATGGCCGTCAAAACCCTGCGCCAGGCCTTGGGCGAAAGTCCATAGCCGCGACCACTCGACGTCGGTGAGCGCGCCGCTGCGGTTGGCCATCAGGACGGCCAGTTGCACGGAACCGTAGTGTGCCCCGGCGCGCAGGCGTGCATGATGCCCGCCCTGGTCGGTGATGGCGAAGACCTGCACCGGCTTGGCGCCGTCGCGATCCAGGCTGTCCAGCGCGGCATGCAGCGCCTCGGCGGCGACCGGGCGGGCAAAACTGACGTCGATGACCGCCTCGATGGCGGCATCCACCTCGATCGCGTCGTCCTCGGCCGGCGCCGCATCGGCCTGAGCGGCCAGCGCCGCCGTGCCCAGGCCGGGCTCGCGCCGACCGGCACTGCCGCCGTCCTGCGTGCCCATGAGCGGATCCTGCTCGCGTTCGGGGAAATGCGCGTGCATGCGCTGGCGAATGCGCCGATCCTGCCACCAGTTGAACACCAGCACCGCCAGAATCAGTATTACACCGAGAAGGATCAAACCGATTTGCAAGTCGCTCATTGCCAGCCTCGTTGTACCCGCCTAAGTCAAAGATTGTCCGGTGTCCGCATCCTGCCCGTCGGCCATGTGCATGGCAGAAGCCATGTCGACGGCGACGACGCGCGATACCCCCTCTTCCTGCATGGTAACCCCGATCAACTGACCGGCCATCTGCATTGCAATTTTATTATGAGAAATGAACAGGAACTGGGTCTCGGTGCTCATGTCCCGCACCAGGCGGCTGTACCGCTCGGTGTTGGCGTCATCCAGCGGCGCGTCCACCTCGTCCAGCAGGCAAAACGGCGCGGGGTTGAGCCGGAACAGGGCGAACACCAGGGCGATGGCGGTCAAGGCCTTCTCGCCGCCCGAGAGCAGCTGTATCGTCGTGTTGCGCTTTCCGGGAGGCTGGGCCATGACCCGCACCCCGGCATCCAGAATCTCTTCTCCGGTGAGTTCCAGACGCGCCTGACCGCCGTCGAACAGGGTCGGAAAAAGACGGCTGAAATGCTGGTTGGCCGCGGCGAAGCACTCGGCCAGACGCGCGCGCGTCTCGCGGTCGATGCGGGCGATGGCGTCGTCCAGCGTCTGCATGGCTTGCGTGAGATCGGCGTGCTGGGCGTCCAGAAAGCCGCGGCGCTCGCGCGCGGCCGCGAGTTCGTCCGGTGCCGCCAGGTTCAGCGCCCCCATGCCGTCCAGACGACGCGCCAGCGTCTTCACCCGGGCCTGCAGCCAGTCTGGCGCGCGCTGCTGCGCCGGCGCGGCCGCCAGCAGTGCGCGCAACGCCGCGCGATCGGCGCCGTCATCATCGAGCTGTTGCGTCGCCTGCGTCGCGCCGAACCGGGCCGCCTGTTCGGCCAGCTGCGCCTGAGCCAGCGCTTCGCGCAAGGGATCGAGCGCGCGCTCGCAGGTCAGGCGCGCCTCGTCGCGCGCCTTGAGCGCGGCGGCGGCGGCCGCGTGCTGCTCGCGTTGTGTCGCGAGGGACTGCTCGCAGGCCTGGTACTGCACCAGCGCCGCATCCAGCGCCGTCTGCAAGGGCTGCGTGTCCAGGCCCTGCAAGGCCGGCTCGAGCTCGGCCAGGGCGGCGGCAATCTGCGCGGCCTGCGCCTGCGCCAGACGCTGCGCTTCCTCCAGAGAAGCAACGGCCGCCTGGGCGCTGCGCCATTCATGGCGCGCTTCCTGCAGGCGACGCTCCACGGTGCGCACCGCATCCCGCCCCGCCTCCAGGGCCGCGTGCGCCTGACGCGCTCCCTGCTGGCCGTCGCGCAAGGTCTGCAGCGCCGCATCCTGGCGCTGCGCCAGCGCCTCGCACTGCGCCGCCAGGGTGCTGGCCTCGCTGTCCTGCGCCTGACGCTGCGCGCGCAGCTCGGTCATCTCGGCCTGCAGACGCTGCGCCATCGCCTGCGCCCGCGCTTTGGCCTGCTCCAGGCCATCCAGCTCACGCTGCCATTGATGCCCCTGCTTCACCGCCTGCGCCTGCGCCTGGCGCGCATCATCGAGCGCCCCCTGCTGCTGCCGTAGCGCCGCCTCGGCCTGCTGCAAAGCCTGCTGCGCCTGCGCGTGCTGCCCGGACTGCATTTGCGCCTGCTGCGTGAGCGCCGTGATCTGGCGCTGGCGCGCGAGCACGCCGGAGCGCTCGGAATCCGGGGCATGCAGACGCACGCCGGCGCGGTCCAGCACATGCCCTTCGGGCAGGACGCAGCAGTGTCCCGGCTGCAAGTGGCTGCGCACGGACAAGGCCTGCTCGAGACTGTCCATACAGAACACGCCCGCCAGCCACGACACCAGTACCGCGCGCAGGCGCACATCCTCGACCTGTACGTGGTCGCACAGCAAAGGCCAGGGCGCGGTCGCCGGCGCGCCTTGCGTGGATCCGGTGGCGCCGGGCGCCGGCAAGGTACCGTCGTAAAAAGCCACGCGGGCCGGCACCGCTGCGGCCAGCGCGGTGCGCAGCGCCGCCAGATCCGCCACTTCCAGCGCGGCCAGCCGCTCCTGCAGAACGGCCTCCAGCGCCGTCTCCCAGCCCGGCGTGACGCGCAACCGGGTCCACAGCGCCGGCGTTTGTGCCAGCCCCGCCGCCGCGAGCCACGACGCCAGGTCTGCCCCGGCCTGCACGCTATCCTGTACCGTCTGCAGCGCGGCGAGTTCCGCGCGCACGGTGACCAGATCCGCTTCACGCGCCTGTGCGCTGCGCCGCGCCGCCTGCACGGACTGTTCGAGCGCGGGCAAGGCCGCAGCACCCGCCGCGAGCGCGGCACCGGCCTGCGCTTCCTGTGCCTGCGCAGCACGCACGGACTGCGCCAGCGCGACCAGCGCGTCCTCTGCCGGCGCGGCAATGCTGGCCTGTTCCGTCGCCAGGCGCGTCTCACGCGCCGCGAGCGACGCCGTCTGCCGGCGCAGCGTATCGCGCGCCTGCGCCGTCAGCGCCTGCTCGCGCCCGGCCGCATCCGCCGCGCGCCGCGCGGCATCGAGCGCACGCGCGGCATCGCGCTGGCCTGCTTCCAGGGCAGGCACGCCGTGCGCCGCCTGTTCGCGCTCCGCCTCCAGGGCCGTCACGCGCCGCGCCATCCCGGCGACCTGCTCCTGCGCCGCCTGCTCGCGCGCGCGCTGCTCGTCGCAGCGTTCGCGCCACTGCTGCGCTTGCCGGTGCAGGTCGGCCTGCTGCTGCAGCAAGCGCTGGCGCGTCTGGGCCTGGTGACGCTGCTCGGATTCCAGATCGCTCACGCGTGCCCCCGCCGCGTACAGCGCGCCCTGCGCCGCATGCACCGCTTCACCCGCGTCATGCCAGACTTGGCGCGCCGCCTGCGCAGCGGCCTCTTCGGCGCGCAGGCGCGCCTGGGCGGCCTCGATCTGCACGCCCACATCGCGGATGCGCTGCGCCGCAGCCTGCTGCGCGCCGATGGCCTGCATCTCGTGCAGCAGCCAGACGCGGCGCTGCAGGTCACGCTGCTCCTGCTGCAGGGCGCGATAACGTTCCACCTGCGCCGCCCGACGCTCCAGATGCTCGAGCTGCTCATCGAGCTCGTGCAGAATGTCGGCCACGCGCTGCAGGTTGTCGCGCGTTTCCCGCAAGCGCCCTTCCGCTTCGCGCCGCCGTTCGCGATAGCGCGTGACGCCCGCGGCTTCTTCGAGATAATGGCGCAAGTCGTCCGGACGCGCCTCGATGAGGCGATTGATCATGCCCTGGCCGATGATGGCGTAACCGCGCACGCCCAGCCCGGTGCCCATGAAGAGGTCGTGGACGTCGCGCCGGCGCACCGCCTGCCCGTTGATCGTGGTCTGGCTCACGCCGTCGCGACCCAGGACGCGCCGGATGGCGATCTCGGCATAGGCCGACCAGGCGCCTGCGGCGCGTCCGGCGCTGTTGTCGAACACCAGCTCGACCGAGGCCCTGGCGGCGGGCTTGCGCGTGCCCGAACCGTTGAAAATCACATCCTGGAGGGTTTCGCCGCGCAACTCCGACGCCCGGCTCTCGCCGAGCACCCAGCGCACAGCGTCGATGATGTTGGACTTGCCGCAGCCGTTGGGGCCCACGATGCCCACCAGCCGGCCGCTCGTCACCAGACGCACGGGTTCGGCGAAAGACTTGAAGCCGGCAAGCTTGATCTGGGTCAGGTACACGGGCAGAACATATTCGACGACTGTCAGTATCGGGCATGATACCGCAGCACCCCCGCGCTTTACCGCATCCGGCCAAAGTGCACTATCATTTCCTGTTTGGCCGTTTGCAGGCACCGGTCAAACCGCATCGCACTCCTCTCCTGCCTGCCGGGATCTTCTGTTGAACAAAGGCTTTTATCTGGTCATGATTGCGCAGGCCTTGTCGTCGGTTGCCGACAATGCCCTGCTCATCGCCGCCATTGCCCTGATCGCCGATCTCCAGGGCCCGGACTGGATGATCCCCCTGATGAAATGGTGGTTTGCCCTGGCCTACGTGGCACTGGCCGCCTTCGTGGGCGCCTTCGCCGACGCCTATCCCAAGGGCCAGGTGATGTTCGTCACGAACGCCATCAAGATCGTTGGCTGCCTGATCATGTTCTGCTATCAGCTGCTCTGGCTCGATCACGCCGGTCAACTGGTGCTGGTGTTTTGCGCCTACACCCTCGTGGGCGTCGGGGCGGCCGCCTATTCTCCCGCCAAATACGGCATCGTCACGGAAATGCTCACCCCGGCACAGCTGGTGCGGGGCAACAGCTGGATCGAGGGGCTGACCATCCTGTCCATCATCATCGGTACGGTGGTGGGCGGCATCCTCATCAACCCCGGCGTGTCCGCAGCCTTGCTGAACCATCCCATCATCGGCGTGCTGGCGCGCGAGCGCGCCGAGGCGGCCATCCTGGTCATCAGCCTCATCTATCTGCTCGCCGCCCTGACCAATCTGATGATTCCGCAAACCGGCGTCGTCTACCCGCGCCAGGAGACGCGCCCCCTGCATCTGCTGGTGCGTTTTTTCGGCTACGTGCGCATCCTGTGGAGCGACCGGCTGGGCCAGATCTCGCTCGCCGTCACGACGCTGTTCTGGGGCGCAGGCGCCACGCTGCAATTCATCGTCATCGAGTGGGGCGCGCGCCACCTGGGCTACCGGCTGGATCAGGCCTCCATCCTGATGGGCGTGGCCGCCATCGGCACCGTGGGCGGGGCCATGCTGGCCGGACGCGTGCCGCTGAAACGCGCGCTGTCCGTGCTGCCCATGGGTGCGCTCATGGGGCTGGCCGTCATGCTCATGACGCGCGTACACGCGCCCTGGGCCGTCTACGGCGTACTGCTGCTCATCGGCGGCCTGTCGGGGTATTTCGTCGTGCCCATGAACGCGTTGCTGCAGCACCGCGGCCATGTCCTGCTCTCGGCCGGCCACTCGATCGCGGTGCAGAACTTCAACGAACAGACCAATATCCTGCTCATGCTGGCGATCTACAGCCTGATGCTGTGGCTCAACCTGCACATCAATACCATCATCATCATCTTCGGAGCGCTGGTGGCTGGCCTGATGCTGGTCATCATCGCCTGGAACCGCCACAACCACCGCGTCGATCCCCGCCTGCCGCAATGCATCGGCCAGACGGGGCACGGCCAGGCGCTGGCGCAGGATGGCGAGCCGCGGCGCTAGGACGGCGGCCGCGGGCCGGACATGGCGTCCCGCGCCAGCAGCAGATCGTCCCAGGCCTGCGCCTTCTTGCGCGCGTCCAGGAGCAGATGGGCCGGGCTCCAGGTCGCCACCACGGGGACAGGGTCCAGGCCCTCCAGTCTGAGCCAGTGCACCGTGCCGCGCACATCCTCCAATGCCTGATCGGTATTCAGCAAGCGGCGCGCGGCCACGGCCCCCAGGGCGAGGATGCGCTGCGGGCGCAGGCGGCGGATCTGCTGCTCGAGCCAGGGCGCGCACGCCGCCACGTCTTCAGGCGTCGGACCACGCGCGCCCAGCGCGCGACACTTGACCACCTGGGTGAAATACGCCGTCGTCGGCTGCGCCCAGGCGCTGCGCAGCGCAAGGCCGGGCCCGTCGGCCAGGTATGACGCACGCTGGCCCAGCGCCAGCAGCATGGCGTGCAGCAGGCGCCCGGCCTGCCCCTGGAACGGCTGACCGCAGGCGTCATCCTCGCGCGACGGGCCTTCGCCGACGATGAGCCAGGCGGGCGCCTCGCGATCTCCCGCGCCGGGCACGGCCTGATCCCGCATGCTGCCCCGGGCGCAGGCACGGCAGGCCTGGATGGCCGCCTCCAGCGCCGGCCAGGAGTCCGCCACGGCCGGCGGGGGTGCGGCAGCAACCTGCGCCGCAGGTGTCGGCGCGGCCGCTGGCGCCACTGCGACCGGTGGCAACACGGGTTGCGGTACCTTTTCGCGCGGCGCTAACGCCGTCGCATCACGCGCCCGCATGCGCGCCTGCAAGGCCAGCCACTGACGGCTGACGCCGATCTCGGCCAGCCAGGCCCGCTGCAAGGCGGTGGGCGGCCTCATGCCGGCCCCGCCTTGCCGGGCAGGCGCTTTTGCATCACGCAGGCCGGCTCGCGCCGGCCATGCGCGGCGGGGTAATAATCCTTGCGCTCGGAAAACACGGCATAACCCTGATGGCGATAGAAGCCGATGGCTTTCAGGTTGGACTGCCGCACCTCGAGCACCATAACGTCCAAGCCGTCGGCGCGCGCCTGGTCCTCGCAGCGCTGCAGCAGCGCACGACCCACGCCCCGACCCTGATACCGGGGATCCACGCCGATCACCAGCAGGTGCGCCACATCGGGCGCCAGCAACAGCATGCAAAAACCCACGACGCGTCCATCCAGGCGTGCCACCCAGGCGGGATAGCCGGCCTGCAGGCCATCGGCGAAATTGCGCCGCGACCAGGGGAAGGACTGCACGCGACTTTCAATGGCCGCCACGGTATCCAGATCGTCCGCGTGCATGGCGTCCAGCGTCGGCACTACACGTGCTTCGTGGCTGCGGTCCGCGACCCGGGGATTGCCGCCCGCTCCCTGGGCCCGCTCCGCCGTCGTGAACGCCACCTTGTCGCGCACGTAAAGCGGCATGGCGGCATCCGGCGCTGTGCCTTCGCCGCGCGCATGGGCATCGCGCGCCAGGCGCGCCACGGCGCCCGCCTCGGGGCGGGCATCGGGCAGCATGCGCAGCGCACCAGCCGGTGCCAGCGCCGTTGCCAGTGCCGCATGGGCGGCCAGGCCATCGCCGCACACCACGACCTCGCCCGGCTGCCCGTCCTGCCAGGCGGCCAGGTGCTGCAGCAGCCAGTCAGCCGCGTGGGCTGCGTCGATGAGCACGGGCGCCTGGCAGACCGGCCAGGACGCCGCAGCCGTGGCGGGTACCCGGTAGGCCGCCAGATAGACTTCGCCCATGCGCGCATCCTGCACGCACACGTGCAATGCCCCGGGCCGCGCCGCCGACTGCCGGGCGGCCGTTTCGGCCATGGCCAGCGGCGATGGCACGGCGAGAACGGGCAGGCCCAGACCGAAAGCCATGCCCTGCGCCACCCCGCAGGCGAGCCGCAGCCCCGTGAAACCGCCCGGCCCCTGCCCGAAGGCGATGGCGCTGAGCGCATGGCGCGCGATACCGGCCTGGTCGAGCACGGCATCGACCAGCGTCAGGACATGTTCGGCGTGCTCGGCCACGCCCTCGTGCGCGGCCTGCGCCAGGCGCGCAGCGCCGGGCCCGCAGGACAGCAGCGCCACATCGCAGCGGGTGGTGGACGTCTCGATTGCCAGGAAATGTTGAGCCATGCCCACTATTTTATCCCTCGGCGTAAAATGACGGTTCACGCAAACAGGACTATACGAATCCCTCCATTGCTGTTACATTTTCCCCATGAACAAGCCAAGTCAGAGTCTGAACAAGAAAATCCTCGTCGTCGATGACGACGCCCGCCTGCGCGACCTGTTGCGGCGCTACCTTTCGGAGCAGGGCTTCAATGTCTATGTCGCCGAAGACAGCCGTGAAATGGGCAAGCTCTGGCAGCGCGAGCACTTCGATCTGCTCGTGCTGGATCTCATGTTGCCCGGCGAAGATGGCCTGTCCGTCTGCCGTCGGCTGCGGGGTGGGCATGACAACACGCCCATCATGATCCTGACGGCAAAGGCGGAAGATGTCGACCGCATCGTCGGCCTCGAGATGGGCGCGGACGATTATCTCACCAAGCCCTTCAATCCGCGCGAACTGCTGGCGCGCATCAACGCCATCCTGCGCCGTCGCGGCACGGAAGAACACCCCGGCGCCCCCAGCCAGGAAAACGAGTCCGTCACGTTCGGGCCCTATGTGCTCAACCTGTCCACGCGCACCCTGATCCGCAATGGCGAGGCCGTGCCCATCACCACGGGCGAATTCTCCGTGCTCAAGGTCTTTGCCCGCCACCCCAAGATTCCACTCTCGCGCGACAAGCTGATGGAGCTGGCGCGCGGGCGCGAATACGAGGCGTTCGACCGCAGCCTCGACGTCCAGATCTCGCGCCTGCGCAAGCTGATAGAACCCAATCCGTCCAAGCCGGTGTTCATCCAGACGGTCTGGGGGCTGGGCTATGTCTTCGTACCCGACGGCGGCCACTAGGCGCGCATTCCGCTCCTGAGGCCGCGTCGTGCCGGCCGGGAGCACGGGGCGGTTTCGACTACGCCACCTTTTCACCAGCCATTTCTCCCTGGGGCTGTTCGGCAGCACGTTCGCCGTGCTCACGGCACTGATGGTCATCAGTCTCATCGTCTGGCTGCAGGTCTTCTTCAGCGTCGAAGAAGGGCCGCGTGCGCAGCAGATCGCCCAGCGCGTGGCCACGGCGGTCAGCATCACGCGCTCGGCGCTCATTTACGCCACGCCTGAACTGCGCCCCGCCCTGCTGCTGGACCTGGCCACCAAGGAAAGCCTGCGCGTGCAGCCCATGCATGACAGCGACACCCGCCAGGCGCTGCCGGCCAGCCGCTACTGGGCACGCGTCGCGAGCGAAATCCGCCAGCGCCTGGGCGCGCAAACCCAGGTCAACTGGGCGGTCAACCAGGTACCGGGCATCTGGATCAGCTTCGAGATCAACGACACGCCCTACTGGCTCGCCTTCGACCGCGAACAGCTGCGCCTGACCTCGGGCATCGAGTGGGTGGGCTGGGGCGCCACCGCCCTGTTTCTGGCCGTGGTCGGCGCCATGTTCAGCACGCGGCTGGTGAACCGGCCGCTGGCCGAACTCATCCGCATGGCGCGCCGTTTCGCGCGCGGCCAGACGCCGTCGCCCCTGCCAGAGCAAGGCCCGGTCGAGATCCGCGAACTCAACATCGCCTTCAATCGCATGGTGAAGGAGATCCGCCGCACGGAAAGCGATCGGGAAATCATGCTTGCCGGCATTTCGCACGATCTGCGCACACCGCTGGCGCGCATGCGCCTGGAAATCGAGATGAGCGGCATCAGCGACGAGGCACGCCAGGCCATCGATACCGACCTGGCGCAGATCGACTACACCATCGAGCAGCTCATGGGCTACGCCCGGCCCGCCAGCGTCGCACCCGGCGAAGGGGTGGACATCACTGCGGCCCTGCGCGGCATCGTGAACCGCGAGCGCGCGCTCACGCACAATCGCAATGGCGAACTCCGGGCCAACATCGCCCCCGGCCTGATGGCGCGCATCAGCGAACACGATCTCAAGCGCATCATGAGCAACCTGATCGAGAACGCGCGCCGCTACGGGCGCAGCGCCCACGACGACCGCGCGCGCATCAAGCTGACCGCGCTGGCCGGCGAGCACGAGGTCGTGATCGAGCTGGCCGATCAGGGCCGCGGCATCGCGCACGAGCAGATCGAGCTGCTGCTGCGCCCGTTTTCCCGCGGCGAGCTGGCGCGCACGGGCGTGAGCGGGACCGGCCTGGGCCTGGCCATCGTCGAGCGTCTGCTGCACCAGGTGGGCGGGCGGCTCGAGCTGCTGCCCAACATCCCCAGCGGCCTGCTGGCGCGCATCACGCTGCCGCGGGTGCGCTACGCCGGCAGGTCGGGCGCGCCGCGCACGTGATTTCGCGTAGAATCGGCTTTGGACAAGCCATTGACGCCGGGAGGAACAATGAAAACCGTCGGGGACAAACTCGAGACATTCAGGGTAAGCGGTGTAAAGCCCGGTTTCAACCATCACGAAGAAAACGGGGTCTCCGCCTTCGAAGACATCACGGAAAGCTCCTTTCCCGGCAAGTGGAAAATCATTTATTTCTATCCGCGCGACTTCAGCTTCGTATGCCCGACCGAGATTGCGGGGTTCAACGCGCTGGTCGATGCCTTCGCCGAACGCGAGGCGGTCGTCATGGGCGGCTCGTCCGACAATGAATTCGTCAAGCTCGCCTGGCGGCGCGAAGTCGACGCGCTCGACCGCCTGGCTCACTACCAGTTCGGCGACACCAGCGGGGCGCTGATCGACCAGCTGGGCGTGCGCGAGCGCGCCGAAGGCGTGGCCCTGCGCGCCACCTTCATCGTCGATCCCGACAACATCATCCAGCACGTGTCGGTCAACAACCTGAACGTCGGGCGCAGCCCGGAAGAAATCCTGCGCATCCTCGACGCGCTGCAGACCGACGGCCTGTGCGCCTGTAACCGGCGCCCCGGCGGCGCTACGCTGTAAAAAAACGCCATGATCATCTCCTCGCCCTCCGATTACCGGGCCGCCGCGCAGCGCCGCCTGCCGCCCTTCCTGTTCCATTACGTCGACGGCGGCGCCTATGCCGAGCAGACCCTGCGCCGCAACACCGAAGACCTCTACGACATCACTCTGCGCCAGCGCATCCTGAAAGATATTTCCGGCCTGGACCTGAGCACCACGCTCTTCGGCGAATCCCTGGCGATGCCGCTGGTGCTGGCACCCGTAGGCCTGGCCGGCATGCTGCGCCGACGCGGCGAGCTGCAGGCGGCCCGGGCGGCCGATCGCTTCGGCATCCCGCTCACCCTGTCCAGCGTCTCGGTCTGTCCCATCGAGGAGGTCGCGCCGGCGATCCAGCGCCCCCTGTGGTTCCAGCTCTATGTGCTCAAGGATCGCGGCTTCATGAAGAACGCGCTGGAGCGCGCGCAGGCGGCGGGCTGCTCCACGCTGGTCTTCACGGTCGACATGCCCACGCCCGGCGCGCGCTATCGCGACGCCCACTCGGGCATGAGCGGCCCCGCGGCGGCGGCGCGGCGCATCCTGCAGGCCGTCTGCCACCCGCGCTGGTCCTGGGACGTGGGCCTGCACGGCCGGCCGCACGACCTGGGCAACGTCTCGGCCTACCTGGGCAAGCCCATCGCGCTGGAAGACTACATCGGCTGGCTGGCCAAGAACTTCGACGCGTCCATTTCCTGGAAGGATCTGGAATGGATTCGCGATTTCTGGCGCGGCCCCATGATCATCAAGGGCATCCTGGATACGGAAGATGCGCTGGATGCGGTACGCTTCGGCGCGGATGGCATCGTCGTGTCCAACCATGGCGGGCGCCAGCTCGACGGCGTGCTGTCCACGGCGCGCGCCCTGCCCGCCATTGCCGATGCCGTGGGCGGGCGCCTGAAAATCCTGGCGGATTCGGGCCTGCGCAACGGGCTGGACATCGTACGCATGCTGGCGCTTGGCGCCGATGCCGTGATGATGGGCCGCGCCTACGCCTACGCGCTGGCCAGCGGGGGCGAAGCTGCCGTCGCCAACCTGCTGTCCTTGCTGGACAAGGAGATGCGCGTCGCGATGACGCTCACGGGCACGCGCACCATCGCCGAGATCGGCCGCGACTGCCTTCAGGACGGCGGGCCGACCTGATCCTGCGCCGCCCCGGCGCGCGCGAGCAGCACCACGCAACTGGCCGCAATCCCTTCCTTGCGGCCCAAATGCCCCAGGCCCTCGTTGGTCTTGGCCTTGACGTTCACGCAGGACGGCGCCACGCCCAGATCCTGAGCGACATGCGCCACCATGGCGGGCGCGTGCGGCGCCATGCGGGGTGCCTGCGCATGCACGGTGGCGTCCACGTTGACGACCTGCCAGCCCGCCGCCCTGACGCGGGCCATGGCCGTGCGCAGCAGCACGCGGCTGTCGGCGCCGCGATAACGCGCATCGGTATCGGGAAAATGCCGGCCGATGTCGCCCAGCCCCGCCGCGCCCAACACGGCATCCGTGATGGCATGCAGCAGGACATCCGCGTCGGAATGGCCCTGCAGGCCGTGGGTGTGCGCAATACGCACGCCGCCGATGATGAGCGGCCGACCGGGCACCAGGGCGTGAACATCCGTACCCTGGCCGATGCGAAAGGGAAATGCGGCAGCGGCCGCGTCATGCGGGGATGGGTTCTTCATGTCAGTCCAGCCAACGGGCCATCAGCGCGAAGTCTTCCGGCCAGGTTACCTTGAAATTGCGCACCGACCCCTGCACCAGCAGGGGCTGGCAGCCCGTGGACGCCATGGCCGCGGCCTCGTCCGTGACCGGCTGCCCGGCCGCGGCGGCCGCAGCCAGCGCGGCGCGCAGCGCACCGGCCGGAAACATCTGCGGCGTCTGCGCCAGCCACAGGCCTTCGCGCGCCACCGATGCCACGACGCGCGCCGCCATGGCCCCGTCCTCCCCGCGCTTGACGCTGTCCGCCACCGGCAAGGCCAGCAAGCCGCCCGCCCGCTCCCGCAGACAGGTATCGATCAGACGCGCCAGCGCCTCCGGCGGCAGCCCGGGGCGCGCCGCGTCGTGCACCAGCACCCAGTCCTGCGCACTCAGGTCGCCCTGGGCATGCGCATCGTCCAGCGCGGCCAGCACCGTGTCGGCGCGCGTCGGGCCGCCGCAAGCCCGCCATACCGTGCGCGGCAGACCGGCCAGCGCGCTCGTGACCCGCGTGTCGCCCGGCGCCACCGCCACGCGCAGCTGCTCGACGCGCGCATCCGCCAGCACGGCCAGCACACTGCGGCGCAGCATGGCTTGCGTGCCGATGGGGCGGTATTGCTTGGGCGGGCCCGTACCCGCGCGTGCGCCCACGCCCGCAGCCGGCACGATGGCGATGATTTTCCTCTTCATGACGGATGATTTTATAATGAAGCCCCATGTCCAATGATGCACTCCTCCTGCAGGCGCCGCCCGCCGTCCTGTCGCTCGCACCCGGTCAAAAGCAGACACGCCCGCGTCCGCCGGGCTCGGGCGACGCGCTGCTGCTTGCCCAGCTGGCGCTGGAAGCGAAACGCCCGCTAATCGCGCTGTGCGCCGATCCACTCGATGCCTTGCGCCTGGTGGAAGAAATCCCCCTGTTCGCACCGGATCTGGCCGTGCGCCGCCTGCCCGACTGGGAAACGCTACCCTACGACAGCTTTTCACCGCACGAGGATCTGGTCTCGGAACGGCTGCGAACCCTGAATGCCCTCATGCAGCAGCAGGTCGACGTGCTGACCGTGCCCGTCACCACCGCGCTGTACCGCCTGGCGCCGCCGGAATTTCTGGCCGCGCACAGCTTTTCCTTTCGCCAGGGTGACCGGCTCAACGAAGACGGCCTGCGCAAACAGCTCGTGCTGGCCAACTATACCCATGTCAGCCAGGTCACGGCGCCGGGCGAGTTCTCGATCCGTGGCGGGCTCATCGACCTGTTTCCCATGGGCTCGGTGCTGCCCTATCGCATCGACCTGTTCGACGACGAGATCGAGGCGATGCGCGCTTTCGACGCCGATACGCAGCGCAGCCTTTACCCGGTGCAGACCATTGCGCTGCTGCCGGGTCGGGAATTTCCCATGGACGAAGCGGCGCGCAGCCGGTTCCGCGCCCGCTTTCGCGAGCTCTTCGAAGGCGACCCCAGCCGCGCCCTGCCCTACCGCGACATCGGCAACGGCTTCGCCTTCGCCGGCGTCGAATATTATCTGCCGCTGTTCTTCGAGCACACCGCCACCCTGTTCGACTACCTGTCTCCCGACAGCCTGGTCGTGACCCTGGGGGCGAGTGCGGACGCCATCCAGGGCTTCGCGCAGGAAACCCGATCCCGCTACCAATTCCTCAAAAGCGATGGCGAACGGCCCGTGCTGGCGCCCGCACACTTGTTCCTGGACGAAGCGGCGTTCTACATCCACCTGCGCGCCTTTGCGCGCCTGACGCTGGATACCACGGCGGCCCATCCCGACATTCTGCCCGCGCCGGACGTCGCCGTGAACCGCCGCGCCGACGATCCGGTCGCCGCGCTGCGCGCGCTGGTCCGCGACGGCAAGGGGCGTGTCATCCTGTGCGCCGACTCCCCCGGACGCCTGGAAACACTGGCGCAAATGCTGGCCGAGTTCGACCTCGTGCCCGACACCTCGGTCAGCCACCTGAACCAGGCCATGCAGGGCGATGCCGCCTTCATGCTGGTCGTGGCCGCACTGGGTACCGGCTTCGCGCTGGACAGTCGCGCGCTCGTCGTGCTCACGGAAAGCGATCTCTATCCCAGCCAGGCGCCGCGGCGCGGCCGCGCGCGCCGCGGGCGCGAAACGCACAGCGATGTCCAGGCCATGGTACGCGACCTGGCCGAGCTGCGCGAGGGCGATCCCGTCGTCCACGCTCAGCATGGTATCGGCCGCTACCATGGGCTGAAGGTCATGGACCTGGGCGAAGGCAGCATGGAATTCCTGCATCTGGAATACGAAGGCGAGGCCACGCTCTACGTACCCGTCGCGCAGCTGCACGTGATCGCGCGCTATACCGGGGTGGATCCCGAGAGCGCGCCCCTGCATCGCCTGGGATCGGGCCAATGGGACAAGGCGCGCCGCAAGGCCGCGCTGCAGGCGCGCGATACCGCGGCCGAACTGCTGCGCCTGTACGCCCTGCGCGCCGCGCGCCAGGGCCATCATTTCACCCTGTCGATGAACGATTACGAAGCCTTCGCCGAAGGCTTCGGCTTCGAGGAAACACCCGACCAGGCCGCCGCCATCCAGGCTGTCATCGAAGACATGACGCGCGGCCGGCCCATGGACCGGCTGGTCTGCGGCGACGTGGGCTTCGGCAAGACGGAAGTGGCGCTGCGCGCCGCCTTCGTGGCAGTCATGGACGGCCATCAAGTGGCCTTGTTGTGTCCCACCACCTTGCTGGCCGAACAGCATGCGCAAACCTTTCGCGACCGTTTCGCGGGCTGGCCGGTGAACATCGTGGAGCTGTCGCGCTTTCGCAGCAGCAAGGAAGTCGGCGCCGCGATCGCCGGGCTGGCCGATGGCAGTGTCGACATCGCCATCGGCACGCACAAGCTGCTCTCGCGGGACGTGCGCTTCAAGCGCCTGGGCCTGGTCATCATCGATGAGGAACACCGCTTCGGCGTGCGCCAGAAAGAGGGCCTGAAGGCCTTGCGCGCGCAAGTGGATGTCCTCACCCTCACCGCCACGCCCATCCCGCGCACGCTCGGCATGTCACTGGAAGGCATTCGCGACCTGTCGGTCATCGCCACGGCCCCGGAAAAGCGTCTGGCCATCAAGACCTTCGTGCGCCGCGAAGATGGCAGCACCATCCGCGAAGGCCTGTTGCGCGAACTGAAACGCGGCGGCCAAGCCTACTTCCTGCACAACGAGGTCGAAACCATCCACAACCGCCGCGCCATGCTCGAGGAACTGGTACCGGAAGCGCGCATCGCGGTGGCGCACGGACAAATGCCCGAGCGCGCGCTGGAAAGCGTGATGAAGGATTTCTACCAGAAGCGCTTCAACGTCCTGCTGTGTACCACCATCATCGAGACCGGCATCGACGTGCCGAGCGCGAACACCATCATCATCCATCGCGCGGATCGCCTGGGTCTGGCACAGCTGCACCAACTGCGCGGGCGCGTGGGTCGCTCCCACCACCAGGCCTACGCTTACCTGCTCACGCCTGGCGAGGATGCCATCACCGCCAACGCCAAAAAGCGCCTGGAGGCCATCCAGGCGATGGAAGACCTGGGTGCCGGCTTTTTCCTGGCCATGCACGACCTGGAAATCCGCGGTACGGGGGAAGTGCTGGGCGAATCGCAGTCGGGCAACATCCAGGAAGTGGGCTTTTCCATGTATGCCGACATGCTGGAGCGCGCCGTGAAATCCTTGCGCGCCGGTGACGAACCCGACCTGGATCGCGTGTTCGACAGCCTGTGCGACGTGAACCTTCACGAACCCGCCCTGCTGCCGGCGGATTACTGCCCCGACGTGCATGCGCGGCTGAGCCATTACAAGACGCTGTCGCACGCACGCGACGACCAGGGCCTGACGCGCGTGCGCGAAGAACTCATCGACCGCTACGGCCCTTTGCCGCCCGCGGCCCGCACACTGCTCGCCACGCACCGCCTGCGCCTGCTGGCCGAGCCCATGGGCATCATCAAGATCGACGCCGGCGCGGCCGAAGCCCTGATCCAGTTCTCGCCCGAGCCGGACATCGATCCGGTGCGCCTGATCGAGCTGGTGCAGTCACGCAAGAACATCCGCCTGTCGGGCCCGGACAAGCTGCGCGTGGGCCTGGCCGAGGGGCTGGATGGCACCGGCAAGGCCGATGCCCTGGGCGCCCTCCTGCGCGAGCTGGGCAGGAAGGCCTGAACTCACTTCCAGTAGTTGTTGGCGGCAGCCACGGTCTGGAAGTTCACAGCCACGACCTGGGACGACAGGATCAGGCTGTCGGCGTCTTCGCCGTAGACGGCACGCAGCTTGTCACGCACTTCCGCCGAGGGCTGCGTGTATTTCACGCCCATGCGGGCAAGTTTGATCGCCAGTTCGAAGCCTTTTTGCGGGGTTTCGGTGATCAGGCTGCTCAGCCAGACGTCATCGGCCATGGGTATTCTCCTTGTCAATTGCGAGGGTGCCGCAGGATGCGGCGAACCGATATCATGCCACGGCAACCCGGCCGCGTCATGCGCAACCCTGAACCTTGAAGGGTGAAGCATCTCGCGAACAGGCTACACTGACGCTTTTCCCCAGCCACCCCATCGTGCCTCCATGTCCCATCTGATTCTGCAATCGCCCAACCTCGATCCCGCCCATGTCGAAACCATCGCTGCCCTCGTGGATGCCGACGGCGTGCAGACGCTGGGTCCGACGGCGGTGCGGGTGCTCGGCGCCGATGCCGGCGCGCGCGCACGCGTGCAGGAATACTGTCAGGAGCGGCGCATCGATGCGGCCTTCTTCGACGAGATCCGCCGGCTGCGCGACTGCCGCATTCTGGCCATGGACATGGACTCCACCCTCATCAACATCGAGTGCATCGACGAAATCGCCGACATGGCGGGGCGCAAGGCCGAGGTTGCCGCCATCACGGCGGCCACCATGCGCGGTGAAATTGCCAACTTCAGCGAAAGTCTGGTGCGCCGCGTTGCCCTGCTCGAAGGCGTGCCGGTTTCGGCCCTGGAAGAAGTCTATGCGCAGCGTTTGCGCCTGAATCCCGGTGCGCAGCACCTGGTGGCCACGACCCACGCGCACGGCCTGAGCACGCTGCTGGTTTCAGGCGGGTTCACCTTCTTCGCCGAGCGCGTGGCGGCCCGCCTGCAGCTGCATCAGGTGCATTCCAACGTTCTCGAGATCCGCGACGACCGGCTCACGGGCCGGGTACTGGGCGGCATCGTCGACGCGGCCCGCAAGGCCGCCTGCCTGCGCCAGCTCGCCGAAAAACTCGCGGCCACGCCCGAACAGATCATCGCCATCGGCGATGGCGCCAATGATCTGCAAATGATGGCACTCGCGCATTTTTCCGTCGCCTACCGGGCCAAGCCCGTGGTGCAGGCGCAAGCGCGCTACGCGCTGAACGTCGCGCCCCTGGATGGCGTGCTGAACTGGTTCCGGCTCAGTCACTGACGGCGCGGGGTCTCAGCGGGCGCCGGCGGTGTTGTGGGCCGTATCGCGGCGCTCGCGCGGCGGCTTGCTGCGCTTGAGGAGATAACGGACGACGAAACCCGGGTAGCCCAGGACAACGAACAAGGCACCGGTGATCGCATAAAACTCCCAAGTCTGCGTGAATCGACTGCCAAAATTGAATTCCAGCGCCAGGCCGAGCACGCCCACGCCGATATACAGCACGAGCAGCTCCAGCAGGCGCAGCGAGAACGGTTTTTTCAGGATCGGTGCACCGCGCTGACGCCAGCCCGGCCAGGCCAGCACCGCGCCGAAGGCGCACACGTACAGGGCGATGCGCCCGTAAAACAGCAGGCGTGACGCCGGGTCCGAGGCCAGTACCAGCGCCGTGCCGATGAACGCATAGGCGCCCCGCCACAGCAGCACGAGCACGCCGAAGAATACGAGTGATTCCAGCCAGCGCAGCGCCGTCGCGCCCGCGCCCGCTTGCGCCGCCCCCGCGGGCAGCAGCAACAGCGGACGCTGCACCAGGAACGGCAGGTTGGCCGCGACCAGCGCCAGGACAATGACGAGCCAGACTGCCGTGGATTGCGTCATGCTAGAACGAGAGCGACTGACGGATGACTTGCACGCACAGCGCCATGAGCCCACCCGGCAGCACGCCGAGCACCAGCAACAGCGCGCCGTTGGCCGAAATGACGCCCCGCGTCAGCACGCCCGCATCACCGCTGCGCGACTCGCCTTCGGGTTCATCGAAGTACGCCATCTTGACCACGCGCAGATAGTAGAAAGCCCCCACCAGTGAAAACAGCACGGCCACCACCGCCAGCCAGACCTGGCCGTGGGCGATGAGCGCCTGCAGGACGGCCAGCTTGGCGTAGAAGCCGACCAGCGGCGGGACACCGGCCAGGGAGAACATGGACAGCAGCAGCACGCCGGCCAGCAGCGGATCACGCCGGTTCAGACCTTTGAAATCGGCAATTTCTTCGCACTCGAAGCCCTTGTGGCTCAGCACCAGGATGAGCCCGAAGGTACACAGCGTGGTGAGCACATAGGTGACCACATAAAACAGCGCCGAGCCATAGGCCAGCCCGCTGGCGACCGGCTGCCCGTCGCTCACACCCGAGAGCAGCGCCAGGAAGACGAAACCCATGTGCGAGATGGTCGAATACGCCAGCATGCGCTTGAAGTTGGTCTGCGCGATCGCGGCGATGTTGCCGATGGCCAGCGAGAGCACGGCCAGGATGGTCAGCATGGGCTGCCAGTCCAGCGCCACGCCGTGCAAGCCCTCGATGAGCAGGCGCAGCATGATGACCAGCCCGGCAAACTTGGGCGCCGCACCAATCACCAGCGTGACCGCCGTGGGCGCACCATGGTAGACGTCGGGCGTCCACATGTGGAACGGCGCCGCCGTGAGCTTGAACGCCAGCCCCGCGACGATGAAGACCACGCCGAAAACGAGCGCCAGGCGCTCGGCCTCGCCAGCGCGGATGACCGCCGCGATCTGCTCCAGATCCAGGTGGCCGGTGGCGCCGTAGATCATGGACATGCCGTACAGCAGCACGGCCGACGCCAGCGCGCCCAGCAGGAAGAACTTCATCGCCGCTTCCGTGGCCAGCGCATGCTCGCGACGCACGGCCACCAGCGCGTACAGCGAGAAGGACATCAGCTCCAGGCCCAGGTAGATCGTCAGCATGCTGCCGGCCGAGATCATCACCATCTGCCCCAGCAATGCCAGCAGCACGAGGACGAAAAACTCGCCACCGCGCGCGAGCATGTCGCGATGCCCGGCATAGAGACGGCCATAGAGCAGGGTCAGGAAAACGGCCACGCAGGACAGCAATTTGAGGAAGTGCGAGAGCGGATCCGCCACGTACAGCCCGTGGAAGGTCTTGCCGTGCAGGCCTTCCACGCCCCACTGCCAGAGAATGGCGATGGCGAGCACGGCCAGGGCCAGCAAGCTGCCGAGGAAGGTGACCTGGCGTTGCTCGGGGGCCAGAAAAGCGTCCATGAGCAACAGACCGCAGAGCATCAGCAAAAGCAGGATTTCGGGCGCCGCCAGTCCGATCTGAAAATAGTTGTGCATGATAGTCTTGCTTTCCGGGCCTAGAGTTTTGAGACGGAGACGTGCTGCAGCAGCGCATCGACCGAAGCGTGCATGACGTCCGTGAACATGGCGGGATAAATCCCCAGGAAAATGACCATGATGGCCATGATCCCCAGAATGAAGAATTCGCGGGCGTTCAGGTCGGGCATGGCGCGCACCCGATCGTTACCGATCTCACCCAGGGCGATGCGCTTGAACATCCACAACGAATAGGCCGCCGCCCAGATCAGGGAAGACGCCGCCGCCAGCCCCACCCAGAAGTTATGCTGCACCGCCCCCATGATGACCGAGAACTCGCCCACGAAACCACTGGTGGCGGGCAGACCGGTATTGGCCATGGAAAAAAGCAAAAACAGCGTCACGAAACGCGGCATGACGTTGACCACGCCGCCGTAGGCCGCGATCTCGCGCGTGTGCAGGCGGTCATAGAGCACGCCAATGCACAGGAACATGGCGCCGGCGACGAAGCCGTGCGACACCATCTGCACGATGGCCCCTTCCAGGCCGGCGGAATTGAACACGAAAAAGCCCAGCGTCACGAAACCCATGTGGGCCACCGACGAATAGGCCACCAGCTTCTTCATGTCGTCCTGCACGATGGCGACCAGGCCAATGTAGATGATGGCAATGAGCGACAGCGCAATCATCACCCCGGCCAATTCGTGCGAGGCATCCGGCGCGATGGGCAGCGAGAAACGCACGAAGCCGTAGGCGCCCAGCTTGAGCATGATGGCCGCCAGAACCACCGAACCACCCGTGGGCGCCTCGACGTGCGCATCGGGAAGCCAGGTATGCACCGGCCACATCGGCACCTTGACCGCGAACGCCGCGAACAGCGCCACGAAGACGAACAGCTGCGGCACGCGGCCCAGCGGCAGGCGATGCCAGGTCAGGATGTCGAACGAACCGTTCGCGGCCTGCCACAGGTAGATGAAGGCCACCAGCGTGAGCAGCGAGCCCATGAAGGTGTAGAGGAAGAACTTGATCGAGGCATAGACGCGCCGTGGCCCGCCCCAGATCCCGATGATGAGGTACATGGGGATCAGCGTGGCCTCGAAGAAGATGTAGAACAGCATCCCGTCCAGTGCCACGAAGACGCCGATCATCAGGCCCGAGAGGATCAGGAAGGCCGCCATGTACTGCGCCACCTTGCGCGTGATCACTTCCCAGCCGGCCAGCACCACGATGATGGTGATGAAGGCCGTGAGCAACACGAACCACAGCGAGATCCCGTCGATACCCAGGTGATAGTTGACCGAGAAGCTTTCGATCCAGGGCGTTTTCTCGACGAACTGCATGTCTGCCGTATCGGCATTGAAGCCGGTATACAGCGGCAGCGTGACCAGGAAACCGAGCACCGACCCCGCCAGCGCGACCACGCGCGCCGGGCGGGGGTAGTCGTCCCGGCCGATGGCCAGCACCAGCAGGCCCGTGAGGATGGGAATGAAAATGGCAAGCGTGAGCCAGGGAAGTGTAGAGGACGCCATATCGCCTGCCATCAGAGCACCGTCAGCACGAAAAAGGTTAACAAGGCCATCATTCCGAGAATCATCGCGAAGGCATAGTGATACACATAACCCGACTGCAGGTGCCGGCTGAGCGCCGCCACCATGCCCACCACGCGGGCGCTGCCGTTGACGATCAGGCCATCGATCAGGCCGGCATCGCCCCCTTTCCACAGGCCCCGTCCGATGCAGCGCGTCAGGCGCGCCAGTACCTGCTCGTTGAACCAGTCGGCATAGTATTTGTTCTCGAGCACCTGGTTGATGAAGCCCAGGCGCGCATGGATCGCCTTGGGCAGGGCGGGATTCACGACGTAGCCATACCAGGTGATGAGAAAGCCCGCCACGACCAGCGCGAACGGCAGGCTGAGCACGCCGTGGAGCCCGTAGGCCACCCAGCCATGCCAGTCGGCGGCCAGCGCGGCCATGGACGGATGAACCGGCAGCACGGCGATCACGCCATCGAAGAAGCGGCCGAACAGCAGCGGATCCACGAACCACGCGCCGGCGATGACCGAGGGGATCGCCAGCAGCACGAGCGGCAGGGTCACTACCCAGGGCGACTCTTTCGGCGCGCCGCCGTGCCCGTGCGCATCAGGCGACGCCGTCGTATCGAAGCGCGGCTTGCCGTGGAACACCAGGAAGTACACGCGGAAGGAATACAGCGCGGTGACGAACACGCCGGTCAGGGTCGCGGCATGCGCGAAGCCCGCGCCCCAGACCGTGGCCGCGCCCGCCGCCTGGATGATGTGTTCCTTGGAGTAGTAGCCCGCGAAGAACGGCGTGCCCACCAGCGCCAGCGTGCCCAGCAGGAAGGTGATCCAGGTGATGGGCATGAACTTGCGCAGGCCGCCCATGTTGCGGATGTCCTGATCGTGGTGCATGCCGATGATGACCGAGCCCGCGCCCAGGAACAGCAGCGCTTTGAAAAAGGCGTGCGTCATCAGGTGGAAGATGGCGGCCGAATAGGCGGAGGCCCCCAGTGCCACCGTCATGTAGCCCAGTTGCGAGAGCGTCGAATAGGCGATCACGCGCTTGATGTCGTTCTGTACGATGCCCAGGATGCCCAGGAACAGCGCGCCGATGGCGCCGATCACGATCATGAGCGACAGCGCCGTGGCCGAGTGCTCGAACACAGGCGAAAACCGGGCCACCATGAAGATGCCGGCCGTCACCATGGTTGCGGCGTGGATGAGCGCGGAGATGGGCGTCGGGCCTTCCATGGAGTCCGGCAGCCAGGTATGCAGCGGCACCTGGGCCGACTTGCCCATGGCGCCCACGAACAGGGAAATGCAGGCCACCGTGAGCAATTGCCAGTCCGTGCCCGGGAAGCGCAGCGTAGACAGGGCGCCGGCCTGCGCGAACACGTCGTCATAGTCCATGCTGCCCGTATACGCGAACAGCAGCGCGATCCCCAGGATGAAGCCGAAATCCCCCACGCGGTTGACCAGGAAGGCCTTGAGGTTGGCGAAGATGGCCGTGGGGCGCGTATACCAGAAGCCGATCAGCAGGTAGGACACCAGCCCCACCGCTTCCCAGCCGAAGAACAGCTGCATCATGTTGTTGGACATGACCAGCATGAGCATGGAGAAGGTGAACAGCGAAATGTACGAGAAGAACCGCTGGTAACCGGGATCGTCCGCCATGTAGCCGATGGTGTAGATGTGCACCATGAGCGAGACCGAGGTCACGACGAACATCATGAGCGCCGAGAGACTATCGATCAGGAAGCCGACCTGGATGTTGGCCCCGCCGATCACGTTCCAGGTGTAGACCGTGCCGTTGAAGACCTGACCGTCGATGGTCTGGAACAGCGCCACGACCGAACCCAGGAAGGAAATCATGACGCCCGCGATGGTGATCCAGTGCGCTGCGCGCCGGCCGATGCCGCGACCCAGAAAACCGGTGCCGAACAGGCCCGCGAGCAGACAGCCCACCAGGGGCGCCAGCGCGATCCAGAGATAGAGAGTGGGTGAATTCATCATGCAAGCAATCCCATCAGCCCTTGAGCTGGTCGAGTTTCCGGGTATTGACGGTGTTCAGGTTGCGGAACAGCAGCACCAGTATCGCCAGACCGATGGCCGCCTCTGCCGCGGCCACCGTCAGGATGAAGAACACGAAGACCTGCCCTGCGGTGTCGGAAAACCAGGATGAAAAGGCGACGAAATTGATGCTGGCGGACAGCAGCATCAGTTCGACCGACATCAGCAGCACGATCAGGTTGCGCCGATTCAGGAAAAAGCCGAACAGGCCGATGGTGAAAATGATGGCGCCCAGGATGAGGTGGTGGGCCAGCGTGACCGTCATGATGCACTCCCTTCACGGGCCGCGCCCGGCGCTTCGGTTTGCGACGGCAGGCTGACCAGGCGCACGCGCTCCGACGCCTTGACGCGCACCTGCTTGGCGGGATCGTTGAATTTGACGTCGCTGCGACGCCGCAGCGTCAGGGCGATCGCCGCGACCATGCCCACGAGCAAGACTACCCCGCCCACTTCGACGGCGTAGACGTACTGGCCATACATGGCCTCGCCCAGCGCATGGGTATTGTCATAGTCTTGCGCCAGGGCCGGCCCGCGCGGCGCCTCGAACCAGCTGCGTGCCAGCACGAAGGCCATTTCCAGCGCCATCACGGCGCCGATGCCCAGGCCCACGGGCAGGTGCGCGCGAAAGCCTTTCTGCACCGCCTCGGAGCGCATGTCCAGCATCATGACCACGAACAGGAACATGACCATGACCGCGCCCACGTAGACGATGACCAGCAGCAGGGACAGGAACTCGGCCTCCTGCAGCATCCAGAGCATGGACGCGGTGAAGAACACGAGGATGAGATGCAGCACGGCCGTGACCGGGCTGCGCGACACCACCACGCGCAGGGCCGCCGTCACCAGAACCAGCGCCAGCAGATAAAACAGCACACTAGTGAAACTCATGTCAATCGGCTTCCTTGCTCAGCGATAAGGGGCGTCTTCGGCACGACGACGGGCGATTTCTGCCTCGTAGCGGTCACCGACCGCCAGCAGCATGTCCTTGGTGAAATACAGATCACCGCGTTTTTCACCGTGATACTCGTGGATGTGCGTCTCGACGATGGAGTCTACCGGACAGCTTTCCTCGCAGAACCCGCAGAAGATGCACTTGGTGAGGTCGATGTCGTAACGCGTCGTGCGGCGCGTGCCGTCCTCGCGCTCGGCCGACTCGATCGTGATGGCCAGGGCCGGGCAGACCGCTTCGCACAGCTTGCAGGCGATGCAGCGCTCCTCGCCATTGGGGTAACGGCGCAAGGCGTGCAGGCCGCGGAAGCGCGGCGAGGCCGGCGTCTTCTCCTGCGGATAGCGCAGCGTGATTTTGCGCCGGAAAAAGTAGCGCCCGGTCAGGCGCATGCCCTTGATCATTTCCGACAACATGAGGCTGCCGAAGAAATCCTTGATTGCTTCCATTTGCTTGCCCTCTTGCCTAGTGCCAGATATTCCAGGGAGTCTGCATCCAGATGGCCAAAACCACGAGCCAGACCCCCGTCAGCGGAATGAAAACCTTCCAGCCCAGGCGCATGATCTGGTCATAGCGATAGCGCGGAAAGGTTGCACGAAACCAGACAAACATCGAAATCACGACGAAACTCTTGAGCCCCAGCCACAGCCAGCCCGGCACCCAGGTGAAGGGGGCGATGTCCAGCGGCGGCAGCCAGCCGCCCAGGAACATGATGGAGGCCAGCGCCGAGAGCAGAATCATGTTGGCGTATTCGCCCAGGAAGAACAGCGCGAAGCCCATGCCGGAATATTCCACCATGTGACCCGCCACCACTTCGGATTCGCCCTCGACCACGTCGAACGGATGCCGGTTGGTTTCCGCCACCGCCGAGATTACGTAGATGACGAACAGCGGCAGCATGGGCAGCCAGTTCCAGGACATGAAGCCGATGCCGCGCTCGGCGAACCAGCCCTGCTGCTGGCCGAGCACGATGCCGTTCATGTTCAGCGTGCCCGACACCAGCAGCACCGCCACCAGCACGAAGCCGATCGCCAGCTCGTAGGACAGCATCTGCGCCGCCGCGCGCAAGGCGCCCAGCAAGGCGTATTTCGAGTTGGTGGCCCAGCCGGCGACGATCACGCCATACACCCCGATGGAGGTGATGGCCATCAGGTAGAGCAGGCCCGCGTTCACGTTGGCCAGCACCAGCTCGGGGCCGAAAGGCATCACGGCCCAGGCGGCCAGCGCCGGCATCAGGGTGACGACGGGCGCCAGTACGTACAGCACGCGGTTCGACGCCGTGGGGATGATGACTTCTTTGGTGAGCAGCTTGAATACGTCGGCGAACGGCTGCAGCACGCCACGCCAGCCGACCCGATTGGGCCCCAGGCGCACATGCATGAAACCGATCATCTTGCGCTCCCAGTACGTCATATAGGCCACACACAGGATGATGGGCACGGCAACGCAGACGATCTTGACGACCGTCCAGATGACCAGCCACAAGCCCGAACCGAACAGTCCGGAGCCGAATTGATGCAGGGAATTCAGGACATCCATGTCAGGCACGCTCCACCCTGATCCGGCCCGAGCTGCTGCCCAGCGCCGCTGTTTGTGCAAAGCCGGCCGCCACACGAACGCAGCCGGCCGCCACGTCCGCGTCGGCCTGGGCCGGCAAGGTAATCGATCCGCTCAGGGACTGCAGGCGCAGCGAATCGCCGTCCTGCGCGCCCAGCGCGGCCAACGCATCCGGATGCAACCGGGCATGCGGCGGCTGCGAGGCCGTGGTCTCTTGCAGCGGCCGCGAGCGGCGCACGAGGAGATCGCTACGATAAATAGGCACGTCCGCGACGCGTTCGAACACCGCGCCACCGTCACCGGGCGGCTCGGCCAACGCCGCCGCGGGCACCGCGCCGTCCAGACGGTTGTCGAACTGCTCGCGGAAGCGGGACGTCAATACGCCATCGCGCACCGCTTCCGAGCTTTCCTCGTCAAAGCCTTGCAGCTGCAGCAGGTTGCCCAGCACCCGCAAAACCTTCCAGGCCGGCCGTGTATCGGCATACGGAGCCACCACCGCCTTGAAGCTTTGCGGCCGCCCTTCTGCGTTCACGAAGGTACCCGAGGTTTCCGTGAACGGAGACACCGGCAGCATGACGTCGGCCCAGTCTTCGGCCGCGCTCCGATAGACCGTGAGCGCCACCTTGAAGCCGCCCTTGCCCAGGCTTTGCAAGGCCTGCAGGCCGTTGTCGGCATCCAGCGCCGGTTCGGCCATGAGCACCAGATAGGCCTGCAGCGGCGCCGCCAGCATCTGCTGCGCATTCAGGCCATCGTCTCCGGGCGTCGCGCCGGCCAGATAGCCGCCCACGGCATTGCCCGATGCGCCCATGAAGCCCAGGGTGGCACCACAGGCATCGGCCAGCGCCTGCGCCGCCAGAGCGATCTGCGCCGCATTCGCGGCGGTGACCGCCATATTGCCGATCAGCACGGCGACCTTTTCACCGCTGGCCAGGCTGCGCGCGATACGGCTGGCCGCATCGTCCGCGGATACGGCGGCATCGTCCTGTGCGGCGTCGCCGCCCTTTTCGCGCGCCAGGGCGGCGGCGACCTGTGCCAGCGCCTGCGGCAGCGCCGACGGCGCCGCGAGGAGGCGGGCATGCACGGGAAACAGCGGATCATCCGCCGCGCTTTCGATGAAGGAAATCTGCGTGCCGTGCTTGGCCGCCTGGCGCAGGCGCTGCGCCATGAGCGGATGCTCCTTGCGGATGAAGGAACCCACCACGAGCACGCGGTCGAGCCCGTTGAGCGCGGCGATGGGCATGCCCAGCCAGGGCACGCCCTTGCGGATGCGATCCAGGCCGCCGTCGGCCAGACGCAGGCGGAAATCAACGTTCTGCGAGCCCATGCCGCGCGTCACGCGCGCCAGCAGGGACAGCTCTTCGAGTGTCGCCAAACCACTGCCCAGCGCGCCGATCTGGTGCGCGCCCAGCTCTTCCCTGACCGTGTTCAGGCCATCGACCACGGCCTGCAGGGCGTCCTGCCAGGAAGCTTCATGCCACTGGCCGTCCTTACCGCGCACGCGCGGATGCACCAGGCGATCTTCGATGTTCAGGGCGGCGTAGGAGAAGCGGTCGCGATCCGAGATCCAGCACTCGTTCACGTCTTCGTTTTCGAACGGCACCACGCGCGCCACGCGATCGCGCTTGACCTGCACGATCAGGTTGGCGCCCAGGCTGTCGTGCGGGCTGACCGAGCGCCGGCGTGCCAGCTCCCAGGTGCGCGCCGACATCTTGTACGGCTTGGACAGCAAGGCCCCGACCGGACAGATGTCGATCATGTTGCCCGAGAGCTCGGATTCCACGGCGTGGCCGACGAAGGTGGCGATTTCGGAGAACTCGCCGCGCTGCAACATGCCGATTTCCTTGATGCCGCCGATCTCTTCACCGAAGCGGATGCAGCGCGTGCAGTGGATGCAGCGCTGCATGGCGTCGGCCGAGATGAGCGGGCCCATGGGCTTGGCCGTGACCACGCGCTTGGTTTCCCCGTAGCGCGACGCGGACGCGCCATAGCCCACGGCCAGATCCTGCAGCTGGCACTCGCCGCCCTGGTCGCAGACCGGGCAATCGAGCGGGTGGTTGATGAGCAGGAACTCCATGACGGCTTTTTGCGCCGCCACCGCGCTTTCGGAACGCGTATGCACCACCATGTCCTTGGTGACGGGCGTGGCGCAGGCCGGCAAGGCCTTGGGCGCCTTTTCCACTTCGACCAGGCACATGCGACAGTTGGCCGCGATGGACAGCTTCTTGTGATAGCAGAAGTGCGGCACATAAATGCCCAGCCGGTGGGCAGCCTCTATCACCATGCTGCCTTCGGGGGCTTCAACCTTGATGCCGTCGATGGTAAGTTCAACCATTAGCGTACCTTGAGCCTACAGATATTTGGGCACCACACAGTCTTTGTGCTCGATGTGGTGGGCGAACTCGTCGCGGAAATGCTTGATGAAGCTGCGCACCGGCATGGCGGCGGCGTCGGCCAGCGCGCAGATGGTGCGACCCATCATGTTGTGCGCCACGGAATCGAGCAGGTCCATGTCTTCGGGGCGGCCCTGGCCATGTTCGATACGATTGACCACGCGCCACAGCCAGCCCGTGCCCTCACGACAAGGCGTACACTGACCGCAGCTTTCCTCGAAATAGAAATAAGACAGGCGCATCAGGGACTTGACCATGCAGCGCGTCTCGTCGAGCACGATGACGGCGCCCGAGCCCAGCATGGAGCCGGCCTTGGCGATGGCATCGTAGTCCATGGTGGTGGCCATCATGATCTCGCCCGGCAGCACCGGCGCGCTCGACCCGCCGGGGATGACTGCCTTGAGCTTGCGCCCGCCGCGCATGCCACCCGCCAGCTCGAGCAAGGTGCTGAACGGCGTGCCCAGCGGCACTTCGTAATTGCCGGGCCATTCGACGTCGCCCGACACGGAAAAGATCTTGGTGCCGCCATTGTTGGGCAGGCCGATTTCGTGGAAGGCCTTGCCGCCATGGCGGAAAATCCAGGGCACGGCCGCGAAGGTCTCGGTATTGTTGACCGTCGTGGGCTTGCCATACAGGCCGAAGCTGGCGGGGAACGGCGGCTTGAAGCGCGGCTCGCCGATCTTGCCTTCGAGCGATTCGAGCAGCGCAGTTTCCTCGCCGCAGATATAGGCGCCGGCGCCGTGCGAGGCATGGAGCTGGAAGTCGAAACCGGAACCCAGGATGTTCTCGCCCAGAAAGCCCGCGGCGCGCGCCTGCTCCAGCGCCTCCTGGAAGCGTTCGTACACTTCGAAGATCTCGCCGTGGATGTAGTTGTAGCCCACGCTGATGCCCATGGCATAGGCCGCAATGGCCATGCCTTCGATGACGGCGTGCGGATTGAAGCGCAGGATGTCGCGATCCTTGAACGTGCCGGGCTCGCCCTCGTCGGAATTGCAGACCAGGTATTTCTGGCCCGGCAGGCCGCGCGGCATAAAACTCCACTTGAGCCCCGACGGAAAACCCGCCCCGCCGCGTCCGCGCAGCGCGGAGAGCTTGACTTCGGCGATGACATCCTCGGGCTTCAGGCCCGTGGTGAGCACCTTGCGCAAGCCTTCGTAGCCCCCGCGACGCACGTAGTCGTCCAGACCCCAGTTGGCCCCGTCGAGCCCGTCCAGGATTTGCGGCTGGATGTGGCGGCCATGGAAGCACATGCTGCGCGAGCGATCACCCATGGGATCGGGATCCAGGCCCTGGGCGAACGAGAAACCATCCAGTGGTCCGGGCGTACTCATGCCGATGCTCCCTTGCGCTTGAGTTCTTCGATCATGGTGTCCATGCGGGCTTCCGACATCTGCACGCACATGTTGCGGTCATTCACCAGCATGACGGGCGCATCGCCGCAGGAGCCCATGCACTCGCCTTCCTGCAGGGTGAACAGGCCGTCGGCCGTGGTCTCGTTGAAATCGACCCCCAGCTTGCGCTTCAGGTATTCCGCCGCCTGCACGCTCTGGCGCAGGGCACAGGGCAGATTGGTGCAGACCGTGATCTTGTAGCGGCCGACCGGCTGGGCGTTGTACATGTCATAAAAGGTCACGACCTCTTGGACCGACACCGGCGGCACGCCGATGTAGTCGGCCAGCTCGCGCACGACGTCCGCGGAGATCCAGCCCAGCTCTTCCTGGGCGATGGCCAGGGCCGGCAGCACGGCCGACTGGCGGCGATCTTCGGGAAACTTGCGCAGCTCGTGATCGATTCTCTGATAGGCTTGTTCGGAAAGCAGCATGATTGAGTCCGGTAGAGGGGCCTTCAACGGTCGATTTCGCCGAACACGATGTCCTGCGTGCCAATAATGGTGACCGCATCGGAAAGCATGTGTCCACGCGACATTTCATCCAGGGAATGCAGGTGCGCGAAACCCGGCGCGCGAATCTTCATGCGGTAGGGCTTGTTGCCCCCGTCGGACACCATATAGATGCCGAACTCGCCCTTGGGATGCTCGACGCTGGCATAGACTTCGCCTTCAGGGACGAACATGCCTTCGGAGAACAGCTTGAAGTGGTGGATCATGTCTTCCATGCCCGTCTTCATTTTCTCGCGCTTGGGCGGCGCCACCTTGTGGTTGCCGACGATGACCGGGCCGGGGTTGTTGCGCAGCCATTCCACGCACTGGCGGATGATGCGGTTGCTTTCGCGCATTTCGGCGATGCGCACCAGGTAGCGATCGTAGCTGTCGCCATTCACGCCCACGGGCACGTCGAACTCGACGCGGTCGTAGACCGCATAGGGCTGCATGCGGCGCAAATCCCACTCGACGCCGGAGCCGCGCAGCATGGGCCCCGTGAAGCCCAGGGCGCGCGCGCGCTCGGGCGAGACGACGCCGATGCCCACCAGACGCTGCTTCCAGATGCGGTTGTCGGTCAGCAGAACCTCGTATTCGTCGACGCAGGTGGGGAAGCGGTTGGTGAAATCCTCGATGAAGTCGAGCAGTGAACCGCTGCGCGCCTCGTTCATGACGCGCAATTCCTTTTCGCCCCGATAGCGACTGGTTTCACCGTACTGGGGCATGGTGTCGGGCAGGTCGCGATACACGCCGCCGGGACGATAATAGGCGGCGTGCATGCGCGCGCCGGACACCGCCTCGTAACAGTCCATCAGGTCTTCACGCTCGCGAAAGGCGTACAGGAAGACCGCCATGGCGCCGACGTCCAGCGCATGCGAACCCAGCGACATCAGGTGATTGAGGATGCGCGTGATCTCGTCGAACATCACGCGGATGTACTGGGCGCGGATGGGCACCTCGATGCCCAGCAGCTTCTCGACCGCCATGACGTAGGCGTGCTCGTTGCACATCATGGACACGTAATCGAGCCGGTCCATGTAGGGCAGCGCCTGCAGGTAGGTGCGGTGCTCGGCGAGCTTTTCCGTGGCGCGGTGCAACAGGCCGATATGGGGGTCGGCCCGCTGGACGACTTCGCCGTCCATTTCCAGCACCAGCCGCAGCACGCCGTGCGCGGCGGGATGTTGCGGCCCGAAATTGAGGGTGTAGTTCTTGATTTCTGCCATGATCAACGTCCGACGCCGTAACCGGGTTCGCGCACCACGCGCGGCGTGATTTCGCGCGGCTCGATGGTGACGGGCTGGTAGACCACCCGCTGCTGCTCGGCGTCGTAGCGCATTTCCACGTGCCCGGAAATGGGAAAGTCCTTGCGGAAGGGGTGGCCGATGAAACCGTAGTCCGTCAGGATGCGGCGCAGGTCGGGGTGGCCTTCGAAGACGATGCCGAACAGGTCGAACGCCTCGCGCTCGTACCAGTTGACCACGGGCCAGACATCGACCAGCGTGGCAACGGCGGGAAAATCATCGCGCGCCGGGTAGGTGCGCACGCGCAGGCGCCAGTTGTGCACGGTGGACAGCAGGTGCAGCACGACGCCGAAGCGGCGCGGGAAGGGGCCGGTGCCCACGTCGTACGTGGGTGCGCGCCAGGCGGAGTAATCGATGCCGCACAGATCGATGCAGGTGTCGAAGGCCAGCTCGGCCGTGTCGCGCAACTGCCGGCAGGCGTCGAGCCAGGAGGATTCCGGCACGATCAGCGTGAGCTCGTTACGATCCAGGGTCAGGTCGGCCGCCTCGCCAAAGGTGGCCAGCAGACGATGTTGTAGCGTTTCCAGGCGGGTCATGAATGCACTTTCGCTTAAGGTGACGAACGCCGCCGACGTCAGCGTGCGATGGTGTTGGTGAGACGAATCTTGTTCTGCATTTGCAGCAGGCCGTAGACCAGGGCTTCGGCCGTGGGCGGACAGCCCGGCACGTAGACGTCGACCGGCACGATGCGATCGCAGCCGCGCACCACGGAATACGAATAGTGGTAGTAGCCCCCGCCGTTGGCACAGGAGCCCATGGAGACCACCCAGCGCGGCTCGGGCATCTGGTCGTAGACCTTGCGCAGCGCCGGCGCCATCTTGTTGCACAGGGTGCCGGCCACGATCATCAGGTCGGACTGGCGCGGGCTGGGCCGGAAGATGATGCCGAACTGGTCCAGATCATAGCGCGCTGCGCCGGCGTGCATCATCTCGACCGCGCAACAGGCCAGCCCGAATGTCATGGGCCACAGCGAGCCCGTTTTCGCCCAGTTCAGGAACTTGTCCGCACTGGTCGTGATAAAACCTTCCTTGAGAATGCCGTCGATAGCCATGCAGTATCACTCCCAGCAGAATCACTCCCAGTCAAGGGCGCCTTTCTTCCATTCATAAACAAAACCCACCACCAGCACGGACAGGAAAATGAACACTGTCCAGAAGCCGACCAGCCCCACCGTGCCATTGGCCATGGCCCAGGGGAACAGGAAGGCGATCTCCAGATCGAACATGATGAAGAGAATGGCGATGAGGTAATAGCGGATGTCGAAGCGCATGCGCGAATCGTCGAAGGCTTCGAAGCCGCACTCGTACGGCGACAGTTTTTCCGCATAAGGCCGGTGCGGGCCCAGCACCTTGCCGGCCACCAGCAAGGCCATGCCAATCCCGGTGGCCACGATGATAAACAGCAGCACGGGAAAGTACTGTTCGAGGTTCATTTTGTCGGTTCCAGAGCCGGTAAGCAAACCACTGGATTGTAGCATCATGACCGGGCCCGGGCACAGTGCGCCAGCACCATCACCCTGTGCGTTTGACCCTGATCAAGGCCGAAGGCATGCACGGGTGCGGCAGGCCGCAGAAGGCAGAAAACCACCCGCGAAGGGGTGGTTTTCCTGTGCCGGATCAGATATCCGGCATCCGTTCGTGCCGGCCGACGATGGCGACCGGCACTGCGCGTGCAGACAGACTATGCCGCGCGATCAGAAACGGTGGGTAAGACCGGCGGCAACCGTGGTGCCTTTCTGATGACGAACGAAGTCTACGTTCTTCTTGTGGGAAGCGTAGGCATAGACATCGGTACGCTTGGACAGCGGGTACTTGTAGCCGATGGAGTAGGTGTGCAGCTTCTTGAGGCTGACGCTGTCACCACTCAGATCCTGCCAGTCCTTCAGACGATCGGACTTGGAGCGGGGATCAACCATGTGCCAGGAGGCCAACAGCTTGCCGCCACCGATGGGAGCGGACAGACCCAGGAAGTAAGCGTTGGACTTGAAGCCCTTGTCGTAGGCATTGACGACGCCACCACCGTAGATGAAGTTGGTGGTCTCAATGAAGCCGCTGTTGCGACCACCACCCCAGTCACCGTTGCGCGTCTGGCCGAAGGCTGCGGAGACCTTGACGACTTCAAAGTCGTAGGCCAGGCCCAAGTTCCATTGACGGCGCGTGGTATCGGCGTAGCCGGTGTTGGCGCTTCGCTTCATCTGGTCGTACGTCAGGGCGACACCGATGGGGCCGTTGACATAACGAACCGCAGCGGATACGGCGCGATCGTTCGTGTCATCCATGCCGGAGATCTTGGCATTCTGGGGAGCGGCATGGTTGAAGGAGTAGGCCATACCGAACTGGAAGCCCGAGAAGTTGGGCGTATCGTAACGGACCGTGTTGTCCATACGGTTCGTGTTGATGGCGCGGAAGGAATCGCCACCGTTGGCGCGACCGAAGCCACCGCCGAACGGATCGATCATGCCCAGCATGTACTCGGTACCGACGTTGTGCTGGCGACCAAAGCGCACGGAACCCCAGCTGTCACCCGCCAGACCGACCCAGGCTTGACGACTGAAGATACGGTTGGCCATGTGGTCACCGCCGTTCGTGGAGTTGAAGCCGGCTTCCAGCATGAACTGGACGCGCAAACCGTTGCCCAGGTCTTCGACACCACGCAGGCCCCAGCGGCTGCCGGCCTGACCGCGTGCGGCACCTTCGTAGGTACCGACGGTGGTGGCCTTCGTGCGGCCGATCTGGCCGGCGTCGTTGAACGTGGTTTGATCGCGGTTGTAAGCGAAACCGGTATCGACGATGCCGTACAGCGTCACCGACGTTTCAGCCTGGGCGACGCCGGCAAAGCCGACGGCCAGAGCAGCAGCAAGCAGAGTCTTTTTCATGTAAGAAATCTCCGTAAATTTGAGTAACCAGAGCAGCGACTGCGAACGCCGTGCTGCTGCCCTTTCTAACTCCGCGATGGGAAGTTGTAGCTATTGCATCAAAATTCGGCCGCCGTGGCTATTGTCTGCCAGGCAAAAGTCGGGATTTCTTGACGCTTTGTTGGCTAATCACAACAAACCTTTCGGGCGGAGCCTATTTTCCCAGGGTTTACCCTAGTTTTCCTGGCCTGAAAATGCCGACAAGCAGTCGCGGCGACAAGACGCTGCGCCGCCCTTGCGTTCACCGCCGCCTCGCTACAATGGCCTTTTGATTCTACAACGCAGCACGGGAAGCACGCATGGCCAATCCGCATTTTTGCTGGCGCGACATTATCATTCCAGCGTATGGCCCCTCGCTGCTCTTCGGCCTGGGCAAGGGTGCGGTCCTGCCCATCATAGCCCTGACCGCCATCGATCTGAAGGCCTCGCACGCCCTGTCGAGCTTCATCGTGGCCCTGGTCGGCCTGGGCTCGCTCATCAACAACCTGCCGGCGGCGCACCTCACCACCCGCTTCGGGGAGCGCCGCGCGCTGGTGGGTGCCTCGGTATTCAGCATGCTGGGGCTGTGGTTGTGCATCCTCGCACACACCCCATTATTGCTGGGCGCGGGCGTTTTCATGCTGGGCATGTCCACCTCGGTATTCTATCTGGCGCGCCAGACCTTTCTGATCGACACCGTCCCCGTACGCCTGCGCGCCCGGGCCTTTTCCCTGCTGGGCGGCACGGAGCGCATCGGCCTGTTCGTCGGGCCTTTCGGGGCCGCCGCCGCCATGCACTTCATGGGTCTGCCAGGGGCCTACTGGCTGGGCATCATCGCCCTGGCCGCCGCAGGCGCCCTCTCCTTCGCCATTCCGGATGCGCAGGTGGGCGGGACGCGTACAAGCAAGACGGTAGAGAAAGCGGCGCAAAACCCTGAACGCGTCGATCTGATCAGCCTGACGCGCCGCCACCGCCGGGTGCTGCTGACGCTGGGCATGGGCATCCTGCTGATCGGCGCGCTGCGCGCCTCGCGCCAGGTGGCCGTGCCGCTGTGGGCCGAATACATCGGCCTGAGCCCGGCGGCAACCGCCATCGTGTTCGGCCTGATCTCCGGCATCGACATGCTGGTCTTTTACCCGGCGGGGAAGATCATGGACGACTACGGCCGCCTGTGGGTCGCCCTGCCTTGCGCGCTTCTGCTCGGGCTGTCCTTCGTCAGCATTCCGCTCACGACCGCCCTGCTGCCTTTTGTATTGGTAAGCGCCGTCATGGGTTTCGGCAACGGCATCGGCTCCGGAATCGTCATGACGCTGGCGGCCGATGCCGCGCCGGTGGAAGGCCGCACCCAGTTCCTGGGCTTATGGCGGCTGATCAGCGATATCGGCACCAGCAGCGGACCTTTCCTGCTCTCCGGCATCACCGCGCTGATATCACTGGGTGCGGGCATCGGCGCCATCGGCCTGTTCGGCTTCGTGGCGGCGGCCATCTTCTGGCGCTATCTGCCACACGGGAAAAAGGCGGGCATGCCGCAGGCGTGACACGCCGGGCGTGCCCAAGAAAAAACCCGCAGGCTCTTTTGGCCCCGCGGGTTTTTTCCTTCACTGCCCGGACCGTCCTGAAACCGCCCGATGCATGTCTGTGGTGCCGACGGCGAGAATCGAACTCGCACGGCTTTCGCCACTACCCCCTCAAGATAGCGTGTCTACCAATTCCACCACGTCGGCATGAAAGTGCAGCATTCTAGCATGAATTGCGGCCCGCCACGGACGGGCCACGACGCTTATTCCGCCTTCGCTGCGCCATCGACCTGCGGCACGTCCAGGCCCGGCGCCGTCGGCACTTCCGAGCCTGCCGGCGCCCCGACCGCGCCCGGCACCTCGGAGCCCGTCGGTACGGGCGCTTCTTCGCGCTGAAAGCCTTGCATGACCCCACCGTCCAGCAGGGAGCCCCCCGGATGGTGCGCCGTCCAGGCCAGGCCGATGGTCGAGGCAAAGAAAATGATGGCGGCCCACTTGGTCATGCGCGACAGGAAGTTTGCCGCACCCGCCGCCCCGAACAGGCTGCCGGCCGAGCCCGCGCCGAAGGATGACCCCATCTCGGCGCCCTTGCCCTGCTGCAGCAGCACGAGCACGATGATGCTCAGGGATGAGATGACCTGTACCGCCACCAGGACGGATGCGAACATTTCCATCGAATCACTCCAGGGCCAGTGCGGCCGCGATGTTCAAGAATTCTTCTGCCACCAGCGAAGCGCCACCCACCAGCGCCCCGTCGATATCGGGCATGGCAAACAAGGCCGCGGCATTGGCCGCCGTCACGCTGCCGCCATACAGGATGCGGTTCTCACCCGCGCCCGCTGCCACGAGGCTGGCGCGAATGGCGGCGTGCACCTGCTGGGCCTGCTCGGGCGTGGCGCTTTGCCCGGTGCCGATGGCCCACACGGGCTCGTAGGCGAACACCAGGGCGGCCACGGCGTCGCGGCCCAGCGCCAGCAACGGCGCGAGCTGGCGCGCCACCACACCCAGTGCCTGACCCGCCTGATGCTGGGCCAGGCTTTCGCCGATGCACACGATGGGGCTCAGCCCGTGGGCCAGCGCCGCCTGCGCCTTGTGCGCCACGAGGCTGTCGGTCTCTGTATGATGCAGGCGCCGCTCGGAATGGCCCACCAGCACCCAGCGGCAGCCTACGTCCGCCAGCATGGCCGCGGACACCTCGCCCGTGTACGCGCCGTGGGCGTGCACGCTGACATCCTGCGCGCCGACGCCGATGCCGCTGGCGCGCAGCGCCTGCACCGCCTGCAGGATATAGGGGAAAGGAACGCAGACGCCCTGCTCAACCGCCGGATCGGGCTGGCGCGCGCACAAGTCGGCCAGCAGCGCCGCATTCGCGGCCTGCAGGCCATTCATCTTCCAGTTGCCAATGACAAGACCCTGGCGCATCGCTTTGACAAATTAGCAGTAAACCCGGCATTGTAGCGCGTTCACACCGTAAGGATGATCTTGCCGATCTGCTCGCCCGCATCCATCATGGCATGGGCGGCGGCCGCCTGATCCAGCGCGAAGGTGGCGTGCACGATGGGCCGGATGCGGCCAGACGCCAGCAGGGGCCAGACATGGGTGCGCAGGGACTGGGCAATGACGGCCTTGAAGGCTACGGGACGGGGGCGCAAGGTGGAGCCCGTGACCGTCAGGCGGCGGCGCAGGACCTGGTCGCAATCCACTTGCGCGGTGGTGCCGCCCAGCAGCGCGATGATGACCGTGCGGCCGTCGTCCGCCAGGCAACGGATGTTGCGGTTCACGTAATCCCCGGCCACCATGTCCAGGATCACGTTGACGCCACGCCCGTCGGTGAGCTTGCGGATTTCCGCGACGAAATCCTGTTCACGATAATTGATGGCGCGGGCCGCCCCCAGGGCCTCGACCGCGCGGGCGCGCGCATCGGATCCCGCTGTGGCATACACGACGTGCCCCATGGCGCTGGCCAACTGCACCGCAGTAGTGCCGATGCCGCTGGCACCGCCATGCACCAGCAGCGTTTCGCCCTCGCTCAGCCGGCCGCGATCGAACACATTGCTCCAGACCGTGAAAAAGGTTTCCGGCAAGCCAGCCGCCTCGATATCCGACAGACCTTCCGGCACCGGCAGGCACTGCCCCACGGGCGCGACGCAGTATTCCGCATAGCCGCCGCCCGCGAGCAGGGCGCAGACCCGATCACCCTGCGCGAAGCCGCCCGCAGCCGCATCGCCACCGACGATGTCACCCGCCACTTCCAGCCCGGGCAGATCCGACGCGCCGGGCGGCGCCGGATAGGCCCCCTTGCGCTGGAACACATCCGGACGGTTGATGCCCGCGGCGCGCACGCGGATCAGCACCTCACCCGGACCGGGCTCGGGCACAGGCCGCTGCACTGGCACCAGCACCTCGGGCCCTCCGGGGGTGCTGATTTCTATGGCTTTCATCATGCTGGGTCTCCCATCGCGGTAAAAAGATACTCTCGGTCGCATTATCGCTCACAACCCGGTGGCGGACCAAAGGCAGGCGGGCCGGTTTTTGGCTAAAATGCGAGACCCGCAGCCGGAAGAGTGGCCGAGCGGTTGAAGGCACCGGTCTTGAAAACCGGCAATGGGCAACCATTCGTGGGTTCGAATCCCACCTCTTCCGCCATGGGTGATATTATTTCAACACCACCCTTTTCGGGGTTGCGGCCCGGATAAAACATCTACGCCCGCCACCCCTCGCATCATGCCGCTTACCCTGGCTGAAGTCGAACGCATCGCCCACCTCGCCCATCTGGCACTGAACGAGGGCGAACGCGCACAAGCGCTGCGGCAACTGAATGATTTCCTTGATCTGATCGACAACCTGCGCGCCGTCGATACGCAGGGCGTGGCGCCGCTGCTACATCCCCTGGCCATCATTCGCGACATCCGCCTGCCGCTGCGCGACGATGTCGTGACGGAAGCAGACGCGCGCGCAGCCCTCCAGCAAAGCGCACCCACGATATGCGAAGGCCTGTATGCCGTGCCGCGGGTGATCGAGTGATGGCGCGGTACACATCAGCATTCCAGAGCATCGAAACACTGCGCGTCGCGCTGGACACCGGCATGACCAGCGCCGTTGCGCTGGCGCGCGACAGCCTGGAGCGCATTGCCCAGCATGCCAGCCTGGGCGCCTTCCTGGCCACCGACGACGCCATCAGTCTGGCGCAGGCGCGTGCGGCCGATGCGCGCCGCACGCGTGGACAGGCCACCCCGCTCACGGGCATTCCGCTGGCGCACAAGGATGTGTTCGTCACGCGGGATTTTCCGACGACAGCGGCATCGCGCATGCTGCGCGGCTATCGCTCGCCGTTCGACGCCACCGTAGTACGCAAGCTCGCCGACCAGGGCATGGTCAGCCTGGGCAAGCTCAACTGCGACGAGTTCGCCATGGGTTCGGGCAACGAGCATTCCGCCTGCGGCCCCGTACGCAACCCCTGGGATCCGTCGCGCGTACCGGGCGGTTCTTCCGGCGGCAGCGCCGCCGCCGTGGCGGCCGGCCTGATCCCCGCCGCCACCGGCACCGACACGGGGGGGTCGATCCGGCAACCCGCCGCCTTTTGCGGTCTGACGGGCATCAAGCCCACCTATGGACGCGTGAGCCGCTACGGCATGATCGCGTACGCTTCCAGTCTTGACCAGGCCGGCGTCCTGGCGCATACAGCGCAAGACTGCGCACACCTGCTCACGGCCATGGCCGGCCCCGACCTGGACCATGACGCCACGTCGCTGGACATGCCGCCGGAGGACTTCACGAGCGCGCTTGACGCGCCGCTGGACGGTATGCGCATTGGCCTGGCGACCGAATTCTTTGGCGATGGCCTGGCGGACGATGTACGTGCCACGCTGGACCAGGCCCTGCGACAGTTTACGCGGCTGGGTGCGCGCTGCGTGGCCATCACTCTGCCGCACACAACGCTGGCCATTCCCGCGTATTACGTGATCGCATCGGCGGAGGCCAGCACCAACCTATCGCGCTATGACGGGGTCAGGTACGGCCATCGTGCCGCCCAGTACGCCGACCTTGACGAGATGTACGAAAAAACGCGGGCGGAAGGCTTCGGCGCCGAAGTCAAGCGCCGCATCCTGACGGGCACCTACGTGCTCAGCCACGGCTATTACGACGCCTACACCCTACAGGCGCAGAAGTTGCGACGCATGATTGCGGACGATTTTCAGGCAGCATTCGCGCACTGCGACCTGATCGCCGGGCCGGTGGCGCCGACCGTGGCCTGGCGCCTGGGCGCGCACGAACGTCGCCCGCTGGACGACTATCTGGCCGATATCTATACCCTGCCCGCATCCCTGGCCGGTCTGCCCGCCATGAGCGTGCCGGCCGGCTTCGGCGCGCACGGCATGCCGGTCGGCCTGCAGCTCATCGGCAATTATTTCCAGGAGGCGCGTCTGCTCAATGCCGCCCATCGGCTGCAAGGGGTCACCGATATCCATCGGTGCCGACCCCAGGGATTCCTGACGTGAGCGGCGACCCGATGCTGATCGCGGGCCATGAGGTCGTGATCGGCCTGGAAACCCATGTCCAGCTGCGCACACGCAGCAAACTCTTCAGTGGCGCCGCCACGGCCTTCGGCGCCGCCGCCAACACCCAGGCCTGCGCCGTCGATGTGGCATTGCCCGGCACGCTGCCGGTATTGAACCGGGAAGCCGTACGCTGCGCCATCCTGCTCGGGCTCGCACTGGACGCGCAGATCGCACGGCACAGTGTGTTTGCACGCAAGAATTACTTTTATCCCGATCTGCCCAAAGGCTATCAGATCAGCCAGTTCGACGATCCCATCGTACAAGGGGGGCGGCTCACATACTGGGATCCCGTGGCGCACCGCGAAAAAGCGCTGCGGCTGGTACGTGCGCACCTGGAAGAGGATGCCGGCAAATCGCTCCACGACGCCATCCCCGGTGCAACGGGCATCGACTTCAATCGTGCGGGCATGCCCTTGCTGGAAATCGTCAGCACGCCCGAGCTCCGCTCTGCGGACGAAGCGGTCGCGTATGCGCGCGCCCTGCATCAGCTCGTGTGCTGGATCGGCATCTGCGACGGCAATTTGCAGGAGGGCGCATTTCGTTGCGACGCCAACGTCTCTGTGCGCAAACCGGGCGCGCCGCTGGGCACGCGGCGCGAAATCAAGAATCTGAACAGCTTTCGCTTCTTGCGGCAGGCCATCGACTATGAGGCGCGCTGGCAGATCGCGCAGCTGGAAAACGGCGCCGCCATCCGCCAGGCGACGGTACTGTTCGATCCCGCCACCGGCACCACCCGCAGCATGCGCAGCAAAGAAGACAGCGCCGACTACCGTTATTTTCCGGATCCGGATCTGCCGCCTCTGACGGTATCACCAGAATGGGTGCAGCAGCTCCGCGCGCACCTGCCCGAACTGCCCGCGCAGGTGCTGCAACGTTTCATGAACCGCTACCAACTGCCGGAAACCGAGGCAAGGGCGCTGACCCAATCACGCGCCATGGCAGCCTATTTCGAACAACTTGTCCGTACCGGCGCCACGCCCCGGCTGGCGGGCAACTGGATCCGCGGTCCCCTGGCGTCCCGGCTGAACCGCGCGCAGCTCGAAATTGCGCAGGCACCCGTCCCGGCCGCCACGCTGGCCCGCCTGCTGATACACATCCAGGACGGCACCCTGAGCGATTCAGCGGCGCGGACGATCTTCGACCGGCTGTGGGAAAAAAGCGGCACCCTCGACGCGCTCATCGCTGCACATGAAAAAACGACGTCGTCCGAGGACACAGCGCTGCGAGCATTGATCCAGCGCGTCATTGCTGCCAACGCGGAAAGCGTCGCGCAATTTCAGGGCGGCAAGGACAAAGCCTTGCACGCGCTGATCGGCCAGGTGCTGAAAGCAAGCCGGGGCACGGCCGATCCCGCCCACGTCAACGCCTTGCTGCGCGAGCAGCTCCGCAGGCCCGATTCGTCGGCCACGACCTGAGGGCACGGCCGCAGGCGTTGCCGCGCTCTTGAGCCTCAAACGCCTCAGGCGGCAATCTTGGCGGCAAACTCAACCAGGCGCCGCGCCTGGAAACGCACCGACGCCAGAACCGCATCGTTGACGTCATTCATATTGGCGGTGGCGCCATAGGGGTTGCCACCCGACGCAAAAATGACCGGATCGGCATAGCCCGGCGCAACGATGATGCTGCCCCAGTGCATGAAGGTGGTGTAGAGCCCGACCAGCGTGGACTCCTGCCCGCCATGCGTGTTCTGGGCGCTGCTCATGGCGCTGACGGCCTTGTTGGCCAGGTGGCCCTGCTGCCACACGGGGCCCAGGGTATCGATGAAAGCGCGCATCTGGCTGGCCACCGTGCCGAACCGGGTAGGCGCGCTGAACAGGAAGGCGTTGGCCCAGACCAGATCATCCGGAGTGGCCTCAGGGATGTGGGCCGTTTTTTCAGCATGGCCATACCAGGCCTCCACCGATTTGACGACGTCGGCGGGTACCGTCTCGCGGACTTTGCGCAGACGGACTTCCGCGCCGGCTTCTTCAGCGGCCTTGGCCGCCGCTTCGGCCATGGCATGATTCGTGCCATAAGTGCTGTAATAGACGATGGCGAGCTTGACCGTGCTCATCTGCGTGCTCCTTGAAGGTTGAAAGCTTCATGATGCCACTGGAACACTGAGTCCACAACCGGTTAATATTCGCTATTCCGTCCTGAAAACAGGACAATGCCCTGCCCTTGACGCGTCGGTATGATTGCATTTCAAGATCTTGACGACCTGGCGTATTTTGCCTTGGTCGCCGAACACGGCGGCTTCGCGGCGGCCGAGCGCGCCACCAACATTCCAAAATCCAAGCTGAGCCGGCGCGTGGCCGAGCTGGAAGCACGCTTGGGCGTGCGGCTGGCGCAGCGCAATACGCGCCGCTTTGCCATCACACCGCTGGGCGAACAAATCCTGCGCCACGCCCACGCCATGCTGGGCGAGGCCGAAGCCGTGCGCGCACTGGCGCACGAACACACGCAGGAGCCGCGCGGACGCGTCCACATCGCCTGCCCGCCAGCCCTGCTCCACGCCTCGGTGGGCGCCCTGCTGACCGCCTTCGTCAAGGCCTGCCCGCAAGTACAGCTGCAGGTCGAAGCCACCAATCGCAACGTGGATGTCTGGCAGGACGGCGTCGATCTGGTTCTGCGGGCGCGTGCGCCCCACGCCGCCCTGCCTCAGGATGAAGTGGTGCGCCAGCTGGCCCCCAGCGAGCACATGCTGGCCGCCGCACCGCAGCTGCTGGCACAGGTAGGCGCGCCGGTGTCGCCCGAAGACTTGCAGCGCCTGCCCACGCTGGGTCTGGGCAATTCATCGGAAGCCCACACCTGGCGCCTGCGCCATGCCGACGGCCGGGAAATCGAATACCACCATGATCCGCGCCTGATCGTCGATGACATGCACATCCTGGTGCTGGCGGCGCTCGATGGCGTGGGCTGCGCCATACTGCCACGGCTGATGCTGCACGAGGCCCTCGCCAGCGGCCGGCTGCAACAGGTTCTGCCGGACTGGCTGCCGCCCCCAGGCGTGATCCAGCTGGCCTATGCCAGCCGGCGCGGCCAGCGCGCCGCCGTGCGTAGTCTCATTCGCGCGCTGGTGGAGGGTTTTGCATCGCCGCGCTAAGCGCAGCACTGTGCTTGAATCGTGCTGCACGTACGAAGACTCCCCGAATATCGCGCAATTCAGGACCAGTGAACCGCTTATCGGAAAGGGCAGCCGAAACTTTGGCCACCAATGGGCGATCATACTCTGGTGGAACTGATGTCTGAGCCGAGAAATGTTGAACTAATTGAGCCAACCGCTCTGGCGTAATGGCATCCAGCATCTCTTCAGCAACAGTAATGGCAGCACTACGAATTGACGCACCCTCTTGCATGTCAGCAGCGCATGAAGGCGCAATAACTGCTGGCACCTCAAGGGTCGCACCGACGGGGGACTGCAAGTCAAGATGCGCAACGAACCAGTCTGCATCGAGTGTTGTCACGGAATCAGCCGCCATTCGTAACGCCAGGCTGACATTTTTAGACGAATCGCCAGCAGCGAGAATATGGACGCGTACACCGAACGATTGCGCCACCTCAACCGCAATGCGCAAATCCTCATCGCCGCTTACCACAATCGCATCAACGATCGCCCGATTCCGAGCCAGGTCAATGAGATCAGTAACGATTAGAGAATCAACGCCCTTCTGTTCACCTGCCGTATTGAGGGCACCCAGACGCAGCTTAACGCCAGGCAGCATGGCAAGCTCGGATTGCTCCAGAGAAAGACGCGGACCGGGCATGGCGTCGTACCAATAGGTACGCAGAAAATCGAGATTATTCGCCGCTGCGCAAGCCCTATCGCGAAGATTGCTTAATGCCTCAGAGGGCGATTTCAGTGTAATTTGTTTGCGTGGAATAGGCTTACCAAGGGCAGCTTGTGCACCGGCAGCGAAAAAATAACCAGCATCAACGAAAATGGCATAGCGATGCATGGAACACCCCTTCGGAGTGAATGTAAAAAGCCCCTTTCGGGGCTTTGTGTAGGCTGCCGTGCCAGATATCGTAATGAACACGAACAGCAACGTGCCCATTGTAGGCCTGGCTGAAATTAATTTTCAAGCATTATCTTGAAAAACAGTGACAGAATCAGCGCAGCTGACGCGCTCCCCACCGCTGCCACAACCGCCACAGACCACCCAGTGCCACCGGCACGACCGCCGCGCTGACGCCCACCAGGACGATGGTGTTCAGATGCGCCCGCACGATGGGCACGTTGCCGAAGAAATAACCCAGGGTAATGAGGCCCACCACCCAGGCCAGCGCCCCCGCCAGGTTGTACAGCTGGAAACGCAGCAGGTTCATGGCGGCCACGCCCGCCACGAAAGGGGCAAAAGTGCGCAGCACCGGCAGAAAGCGCGACAGGATCAGGGTCTTGCCGCCATGGCGTTCGTAAAACCCCCGAGTGCGCAGCAAGGCCTTGTGGTCCAGGAAGCGCAGCCGGCCGGAAAACGCCGGCGGACCAATGGCGCGCCCCACCGCGTAGTTCACGGTATTGCCCAGCACCGCCGCCAGCACGAGCAAGGCGGCGAGCAGGACGGGATCCAGCAGCCCGTTGGCGCCAAAGGCCCCGGCGATGAACAGCAGCGAATCTCCCGGCAGGAAAGGCAGGACGACCAGTCCGGTTTCACCGAAGACGATGAGGAACAGAATCAGGTAAATCCAGCTGCCGTACTGCACCACCCAGGCATCGAGGGACTGGTCGATATGCAGGATCATGTCCAGGAATTCAGCCATGGCATCGCATCATCCGGCCTGCAAGAATCCGCATCGGCCGACGGCCGGCGCGTCGCCCAGCGGTAAACCGCTAAAATGGCGTCTATCATAGCGCGCGGCGGTCGACCTGCCCGCGCCCAGGAGGACAGCATGCCCGACAGACCCTCGATTGCCTTATTGCCGGATCGCTTGGTCAGCCAGATCGCCGCGGGCGAGGTCATCGAGCGCCCCGCCTCGGTATTGCGGGAATTGCTGGACAATGCGCTCGATGCGGGCGCCAGCGAAATCGTGGTGCGGCTGGACGGCGGCGGCATTCGCCGCATCGTGGTTCAAGACGATGGCGACGGCATCCCCGTGGAAGAACTCGCCATGGCGCGCACGCGTCACGCCACCAGCAAGATCCGCAATCTGGAACAGCTCGAACACCTGGTCACCATGGGGTTTCGTGGCGAGGCGCTCGCCGCGATCGGTTCGGTCGCGCGCCTGAGCCTGACCTCGCGCACGCGCACGGCCGATCAGGCCTGGCAGCTCTGCCCGGATGCCGGCGCCCCCGAGCCCGCGGCCGGCACGCCTGGCACGCGCGTAGAGGTGCGCCAGCTGTTTGCCGACGTCCCGGCGCGGCGCAAGTTCCTGCGCTCGGAGCAGACCGAATACGCGCATTGCCTCGAAACGCTGGTGCGGGCCGCGCTGGCCTGGCCCGACATCGGCTTTCAGCTGGTGCACAACGACAAACCCCAGCGCCAGTGGCGCGCCACCAGCATGCTGGGCCGCATTGCGCAGGTGCTGGGGCAAGAGTTCATCGATCAGGGACTGGTCGTCGATGCCCGCCACGGGCCGCTCACGCTCTCGGGCATCGTGGTGCATCCCGCGCACGCACGCACGCGTGCCGACCGCCAATACCTGTTCGTGAACGGACGCCACGTGCGCGACCGCACTGTCGCCCATGCGCTGCGCCAGGCCTACGCCGACGTCCTGCATGGCGAGCGCCAGCCCGCCTACGTACTCTACCTGGGTCTGGAAGCCGGGCTGGTGGACGTGAACGTCCACCCCGCCAAGCAGGAAGTGCGCTTTCGCGATCCGGGCGCGGTCCACCACGCCGTCGCGCACAGCGTCGCGCAGGCCTTGTCGGGCACGGCCGGCCCCGCGGCGCAGGCGGCCACGCTCGACCCGGCGCAAGGCGTCACGCCGGCGCCCTGGCCCGCCGCGGCCAGCGGCGCGCAGCAGCGCTTCGATCTCTCCGAGCGCCTCCGCCCATCCGCCTCATCGTCGCCGCATCCCGCAACGTCCACCACCGACGCCTGGCAGGCGCTGTACCGCCCGCTGGAAGACGCCGGCCCGGCCGAAGACGATTTGCCGCTGGGCGTGGCGCTGGCGCAGCTGCACGGCATCTACATCCTGGCCCAGAATCGCGAAGGCCTGATCCTGGTCGACATGCATGCCGCGCACGAGCGCATCACCTATGAACGGCTGAAGCAGGTCTGGGCTACACAGGAAGCGGCCAGCCAGCGGCTGCTGGTGCCTCTGGTGCTGGATTTCAGCGAACGCGACGTCGCGCTGGTGAGCGAGCACGCGCCGACGCTGGAAGGGCTGGGCCTTTCGCTGGGCATCAGCGGTCCGCAAAGCGTGGTCGTGCGTGCCGTGCCCGCCCTGCTGGCCGATGCGGACGTCGACGCATTGGTGCGGGCTGTGGTCGCCGATCTTGCGCGGGCTGGCCAGACCTCGCGGCTGGAAGAGCTGGGCAACGCCCTGCTGGCCACCATGGCCTGCCACGGCTCGGTGCGCGCGCACCGGCGCCTGGGGCTGGACGAGATGAATGCCCTGCTGCGCCAGATGGAAAGCACGGAACGCGGCGACCTGTGCAATCACGGCCGGCCCACCTGGCGCCTGTGGAAGCTGGCGGATCTGGACCGCCTGTTTCTGCGCGGCCAATGAGCGCGGCCCTGGACAGCGCGCCCGTCGTTTGCCTGACCGGGCCCACCGCCGCCGGCAAGAGCGCCGCGGTGCAGGCGCTCGCCCGACGCTGGCCGGTGGAAATCATCAATGTCGACTCGGCCACCATCTACCGCGGCATGGATATCGGCACGGCCAAGCCGTCGCGCGAAGAGCAGGCGCAGGTCACGCACCATCTGCTCGACATCCGCGATCCCGCCGAGCGCTATTCGGCGGCGGCCTTTTGCGAGGATGCGCGACGCCATATCGCGCAGATCCGCCAACGCGGCCACATTCCCGTACTCTGTGGCGGCACCATGCTTTATCTCAAGGCCTTGCGCGAGGGCCTGGCGCCGCTGCCCCAGGCCGATGCCGCGCTGCGCGAGGCCCTCGAGGCACGCGCGGCGCAACACGGCTGGCCCGCCCTGCACGCGGAACTGGCGCGCCATGATCCGCAGACCGCAACGCGGCTCGCGCCGCAGGATCGTCAGCGCATCCAGCGCGCCCTGGAAGTATTCCATGCCACGGGACGCACGCTGTCGGACTGGCTCGCGCAGGCACGCCACGCGTCATCGGACGCGGTGGCGCTGCAGCTCATCAGCCTGGAACCCGCGGATCGCGCCGGACTGCACGCCCGCATCGCCGAGCGCTTTCACGCCATGATGGCGGCGGGATTCCTCGCGGAAGTCGCGGCACTGCATGCGCGGCCCGACCTGACGCCGGCGCTGCCCGCATTGCGTTGCGTGGGCTATCGGCAGCTGTATGCATACCTGGCGGCGCAAACAGGGTTGGACGCGGCCGTCGCGCAGGCGATTGCCGCCACCCGCCAGCTGGCCAAGCGCCAGCTCACCTGGCTGCGTGCCCTGCCGCAACGCGAGCGCATCGACTGTCTGGCCGACGCCGCCCACGCACGCGTAGTCGACGCGGTTGCCCGGCTCAGACCACGCTGACGCGCGCGCCGGCGGGGTTGGACTGCGCCTGCACCTGGCCCAGCATGAAGACCGTTTCGCCCTGTTCGCGCAGCGTCTGCGCCACGGCCGCGACGTCCTGTGCCGCGACCACGATCACCATGCCGATGCCGCAATTGAACACGCGCAGCATTTCTTCATCGGCCACATTGCCGTTTTCCTGCAGCCAGGCGAACAGCGGCGGCAAGGCCCAGGCGTCGCGATGCAGCCGCACGGCCAGGCCGGCCTGCAGCATGCGGGGGATATTCTCGAGCAACCCGCCGCCGGTGATGTGGGCCATGCCCCGGATGCTGCGCCCGTGGCGCGCCAGCGCGGCGAGTACCGGCTTGACGTAGATGCGCGTGGGCGCCATGACGACGTCCTCCAGCGGCTGGCCGTGAAAATCCTGATCGCGGCGCGCGTTGGCGTGCGTGAGGATGCGGCGCAGGAGCGAATACCCGTTGGAGTGCGCACCGCTGGACGCCAGGCCCAGCACGCCATCCCCCGGCGCGATGGCACGACCGTCGATGATGGCCTCTTTTTCGACCGCACCGACGGCAAAGCCGGCCAGGTCATATTCGCCATCGGGGTACATGCCCGGCATTTCGGCCGTCTCGCCGCCGATGAGGGCGCAGCCGGCCTGCTCGCAGCCCAGGGCAATGCCGCCCACCACCGCCGCCGCCGTGTCGACCGAGAGCTTGCCGCAGGCGAAATAATCGAGGAAGAACAGCGGCTCGGCGCCCTGCACGAGGATATCGTTCACGCTCATGGCCACCAGATCGACACCTACGGTATCATGGCGCTGCCATTCAAAGGCCAGGCGCAGCTTGGTGCCCACGCCGTCGGTTCCCGACACCAGCACCGGCTGACGAAAGCGCGACGGCAGCTCGAACAAGGCGCCAAAGCCGCCGATGCCCGCCATGACGCCTTCGCGAAGGGTGCGCGCCGCCAGCGGACGGATGCGCTCGACCAGCGCCTCGCCCGCGTCGATATCGACGCCGGCATCGCGGTAAGTCATGGTCTGGCTGGTTCTGTTTGTCATGGAAAACACCGAAAGATGTGCAAGAATCATGCGGGAACGGGCGTCATTTTAACCTGCCCCCACGGGAAGCCACGTGCAGCAACAGTTATTGCCTGATATTTTGCCGCGGCCCGCGCCGTCGCTGGAGAATTTCGTCGTCGGCGCGAACCGCCAGGCACTGGACGCGCTGCAGCACTGCCAGCCCGGGCGCGCCATCTACCTCTGGGGCCCGCCGGGCGCTGGGCGCAGCCACCTGCTGCAGGCCTTGTGCAGCACGGCGGACACGCGCTACCTCACCGCTGCGGATACGCATACCCTGCAGGCGCTGACGCGCGCCGAGCACACCGGCCTGCAGCGCATCGCCATCGACGACGTGGATCAACTCGACGCCGACGGCCAGGCGGCCCTGTTCGGCCTCTATAACCAGTGGCGCAGCCAGGCGCAGTCGCGCCACGCCTTTGCGCTCCTCGCGGCGGGGGATCGCGCCCCGCTGGCCCTGCCCCTGCGCGAAGATCTGCGCACCCGGCTGGGCTGGGATCTGGTCTATCGCCTGGAACTGCTGTCCGACGATGCGCGCATGCACGCCCTGGCCACGCTGGCGCACGAACGCGGCCTGACGCTGGCGCCCGCGCTGGTGAACTGGCTGCTCACCCACCACACGCGCGACATGCGGGCGCTGCAGCACGTCGTGACGGCGCTGGATCGCTATTCCCTGGAGCGCCACCGCCCCATCACCCTGCCGCTGCTCAAGGAAGTGCTGGCGCAGGAACGCGGGCAGGGCGACCAAGACAGCGCCGAAACAAACCCTTAAAATGGCGCTCATGCTCAAAAAAACCATCAAAGGCTTCGTCGCCCGCCTGCTGGCCACGCCGCGCGCCCCGACCGGCCCGCTGCGCCTGCCGCCGGAAGTCCACGGCATCGACCCCCGGCGCGTCTCGCGCCATGCCGTGAAGGTTTGCGACGTGCTCGCCGAACACGGCTACCAGGCCTACATCGTGGGCGGTGCCGTGCGCGACCTCATCGCCGGGCTGGAGCCCAAGGATTTCGACGTGGCCACCAACGCCACGCCCGAACAAATCCGGCCGCTGTTCCGGCGCGCGCGCATCATCGGCCGGCGCTTTCGCCTGGTCCACGTCGTGTTTGGGCGTGAAATCATCGAGACCTCCACATTCCGGGCGGCGGCGGATTCCGACGAGTTCACCGACGACCACGGGCGCTTGCTGCGCGACAACCTGTTCGGCACGCACGAAGAAGACGCCGCCCGGCGCGACTTCACCCTGAACGCCCTGTACTACGATCCGCTCACGCAGGAAGTCATCGACTTCCACAACGGCGTGCGCGACCTGCAACATCGCATCGTGCGCATGATCGGCGAGCCGGAAACGCGCTATCGGGAAGACCCGGTACGCATGCTGCGCGCCATGCGCTTCGCGGCCAAGCTCGACGCCAGCGTGGAAGCGGCGACGCTGGCCCCGATTCGCAGCCTGGCGCCCCTGCTCGAACACGTACCGGCCTCGCGCCGCTTCGACGAGCTGATCAAGCTGCTCACCTGCGGGCAGGCCATGAACTGCCTGCGCGCCCTGCAGACCGAGAACCTGCATCCCGCCGTGCTGCCACTGCTGGATGCGGCGCTGGCACTGGAGGGCAACGAAGCCTTCATCGAACTTGCCCTGGCGCGCACCGATGCGCGCGTGCGCAGCGGCCAGTCCGTCAGCCCCAGCTTCCTGTTCGCCGCGCTGCTCTGGCGCCTGGTCCAGCATCGCTGGCACGCTCTGTGCCAGGCGGGCGAGCCGCCCGCCCAGGCGCTGGCGCAAGCGGCGGACGAAGTGGTGGCACGGCACAACCGCAAGCTGCCGATCCAGAAGCGCATCCAGGCCGACATGCGCGAGATCTGGTTCATGCAGGCGCGCTTCGAGCGCAGCACGCCGCGCGCCATCTGGCGCATGCTGGCACAGCCGCGCTTTCGTGCTGCGGTCGACTTCCTGCAGATGCGCGCCGAAGCGCGCGAGGTCGACAGTGTACAGGCCCAATGGTGGATGGATCTGGCCGATGCCGACGCGACGCGCCAGGCCGAGATGATCGACGGCATGGCTGCGCCGGTCAAGGCCACGGGCAGCAAGCGGCGCCGCCGGCGCCCGCGGCGCAAACCCGCAGCCACGCTGCCGGCGGCGGGAAACACAGACGCGTGAGCACGGCCTATATCGGGCTGGGCGCCAACCTGGGCGCGGCGCAAGAGACGCTCGTGCAGGCGCTGGATGCCTTGCGGCGCCTGCCCGGCATCGCGCAGGTCGCCGCCTCCTCGTTTTACGCCAGCGCTCCGGTCGGCGCGCCGGGGCCAGACTATGTCAATGCCGTTGCCCGCCTGCGGACCACACTCGCGCCGCACGCCCTGCTGGACGCCTTGCAGGCGATCGAAACCGCGCACGGGCGCACGCGGCCCTACCCGAACGCCCCGCGCCTGCTGGATCTGGATCTTCTGCTCTACGATGCCCTGCACCTGCGGGACGACCGGCTGACCCTGCCCCACCCCCGCATGCACCAGCGCGCTTTCGTCCTGCTGCCGCTGCTCGAGCTGACGCCGGATATCCGCCTGCCCCAGGGTGATGCCGCCGCCTTGCTGGCCGCCTGCGCGGACCAGCCTATCCGCCGGCTGGCGGCGTCACCGCCCGGGCCAGCACGCGCCGGGCACGCGCAATGACGGGCGCATCGACCATCTGGCCGCCAAGCTGAAACGCGGCCGCGCCGGTCTCGTCGACCTTGTCCACCACCTGGCGCGCCCAGGCCAGCAGGGCATCGGACGGCCTGAAGCCGGCGTGGATGGGGGCGATTTGCGCCGGATGGATGCACAGCATGCCGCCGAAGCCCAGATCGCAGACCATCCGCGCCTGCGCCTGCAGACCCGCCACATCACGGAAATCCGGGTACACACCGTCGATGGGCGGCGCCAGTGCACGCGCGGCGCTGTGCAGCAAGAGCTGCATGCGCACATGCGTGAGCAGCGCGTCGGCCGCGGCGGTGTCCGCCTGCGTGCCGGTGTCGAGCATGAGGTCCAGACTGCCGAAGGACAGACGCGTGACGCCGGGCTGGGCCGCCAGCTCGGCCAGCGCCAGCACCCCGTTTGCACTCTCCACGATGGGCAGCACTGGCTTGCCGGCCTGCGCCGCAGCCGCGATCTGCGCCGCACTTTCCGCCTTGGGCAATACCACGGCCTCCAGTGCCGGCAGCGCGGCGCACAGCGCAATGTCTTCCGTGAAAAATGCTGTATCTACAGCGTTGACACGAACCAGGAATCGCGCCTGCGGGCGGGCCCGTGCGAAATCCTGGATGTGCGCGCGCGCCACGGCCTTGTCCTGTGGCGCGACCGCATCCTCGAGGTCGATGATGACGGCGTCGGCGCCAGCCGCCAGGGCGCGCTCGAAACGATCCGGCCGCGCGCCAGGCACGAACAGGGCCGAGCGCATCAGGCGTCCCCTTCGAAGCGAATGCTGGCGCGGTGCGCGAGCATGCCGTCCTGCTGCGCCCACAGCTCGGCCTGCCCATGGCCCTCGTCGCTGTCCGCCACCAGGCGCCCTTCGACCTGAAACGGTCGCGGCGCGATGAGCGGGCGCAAGCCGCGATAATTCATGTGCAGCAGCCGGTGCCCACGGTGCGCATGGCGAAACGCCTGGCACATCAGCGTGGCGATCAAGGGGCCATGGACCACCAGGCCGGGATAGCCTTCCTCGCGCGTGACGTAGTCCTGGTCATAGTGGATGCGGTGACCGTTGAAGGTCACGGCCGAATAACGAAACAGCATCGTGGTGCTGGGCACGATCTCCTGCGACCACTGCGCCTCGGGCGCGGGCTCGCGGCCCTGAAGCACGGGCGGCGCCGGCTCGCGATAGACGATGTCCTGCGCTTCACGCAGGCAGACGACGAAATCCTGCACATATTCGTGGCTGACGGTCACGAACAGCAGGCGGCCGCTGCGCCCCTGCTTTTCGGTCACCGCCGCGATGGTGGACCGGCGCTGCGCCGGCGTGCCCACCAGCAGGGGGTGAATGAAATCCACCCGTCCGCCGGCCCACATGCGGTTACACCCCGTCGCCGGGGGCAGGAAGCCGCCGCGTTCGGGGTGGCCGTCGCGCCCCAGGCCGGCATAGGGCTCGGGGCGCACGAACAGGCCCCAATGCCACAGCGCGGGCAAGGGATCGCCGGGGTGCGCCGTACCCACATCCAGCGCGGCCGCGATTTTTTCGATATGGCCGGGATCGAGCGTGTCGTCACAATTTTCAGTGCGACCCACCCAGTCCTGCGGGTTTTGATCGTTCTCGCTCATGCTCCAGTCTCCTTGTCATGCTCAGGACTGCGGCCGGATGGGTATGCTTTCCCGGCGCACCGTCCCGATGCGTGCCTTCCATTCACGCGGGCCGCTCTCGTGGATGCTGGCCCCGCCCGCATCGACCGCTACGGTGACGGGCATGTCCCGCACCTCGAACTCGTGGATGGCCTCCATGCCCAGATCCTCGAACGCCAGCACGCGCGCCGAACGGATGGCGCGCGACACCAGGTAGGCGGCCCCACCGACGGCGACCAGATAGGCGGCGCCATGCTTGCGGATCGCGGCGATGGCCTCGGGCCCGCGCTCGGCCTTGCCGACCATGGCAAGCAGACCTGTGGCGGCCAGCAACGGTTCCGTGAAGACGTCCATGCGGGTGGCGGTGGTCGGCCCGGCCGGCCCCACGGCCTCGTCACGCACCGCCGTCACCGGCCCGACGTAATACATGACCCGCCCGTCCAGATCGACCGGCAGCGGCGCGCCGCTGCGCAGCAGTTCGCACAGCCGCGCGTGTGCGGCGTCGCGCCCGGTCAGCAAGCGGCCCGACAGCAGCAGGGTCTCGCCCGCCTTCCAGCCCGCCACCTCGGCGCGCGTGAGCCGGTCCAGATCGACGCGCCGCGCCCGCGCGGCATCGGGTGCCCAGTGCACGTCCGGCCAGGCCGACAGCGGCGGCGGGTCCAGCGCAGCCACCCCGCTGCCATCGAGCACGAAATGCACATGGCGCGTGGCCGCGCAGTTGGGGATCAGGGCCACCGGCTTGGAGGCAGCATGCGTGCCGAACGTGGCGATCTTGACGTCGAGCACCGTGGTCAGGCCGCCCAGGCCCTGGGCGCCGATGCCCAGGGCATTGACCTTCTCGCACAAATCGATGCGCAGGGCTTCCAGGCGGTCGCGCGGCCCGCGCTCGCGCAGTTCGTGCATGTCGATGGGCTGCATGAGCGATTGCTTGGCCAGCAGCATGGCTTTTTCCGCCGTGCCGCCCACGCCGATGCCCAGCATGCCGGGCGGGCACCAGCCCGCACCCAGCTCGGGCACCGTACGCAACACCCAATCGACGAGCGATTCACCCGGGTTGAGCATGGCCAGGCGCGCCTTGTTTTCCGAGCCCGCCCCCTTGGCCGCGACGTCCACCTCGAGCACGTCGCCGGGGACCAGCTCGACCGACACCATGGCGGGCGTGTTGTCGCGCGTGTTGCTGCGCGCGAACAGGGGATCGCCCACCATGGAGGCGCGCAGGGGATTGTCGGCATCCAGATAGCCGCGCCGCACGCCTTCGTCGCACAGCGCCTGCACACTGCGCCCGCCCTCGAAGCGCACGTTCATGCCCACGCGCAAAAACACGTTGACCATGCCGGTATCTTGGCAGATCGGGCGGTGCCCCTGGGCGCACAGGCGCGAGTTGGTCAGGATTTGCGCGATGGCGTCGCGCGCCGCCGCGCTTTCCTCGCGTTCGTAGGCGCGCGCCAGCTGCGCCAGATAGTCGGCCGGATGGTAGTAGCTGATGAACTGCACCGCATCGGCGATGGACTGGATGAAATCCTCGTCGCGGATGAACGTACCCATGGCCGCGCCGCCTATTGGCCCTTCCACACGGGCGCGCGTTTTTCCGCAAAGGCGGTCGCGCCCTCTTTGGCGTCCTGCGTCAGGAAAATATGCGCCACGCGCGGGCGCTGCAGATCGAACATATGGGCTTGCGGCCAGTCGCGCGATTCGACCACGATGCGCTTGGCCAGACGCACGGCGAGCGGCCCGTTGGCCGCCACCTGGGCCGCCAGCGCCTGCGCCGCAGCCAGGGTCTGGCCCGGCTCGACCAGGCGATTCACCAGGCCCAGCTCGGCCGCGCGGGGCGCGGGCAGCATGGCGCCGGTGAGCACGAATTCCATGGCGACGTGGTAGGGGATGCGCGCGGGCAGGCGCATCATGCCGCCCGCACCCGCCACGATGCCGCGCTTGACTTCGGGCAGGCCGAAGTTGGCGTCGCGCGCCGCCACGATCATGTCACAGGACAGTGCCATTTCGAAACCGCCCGCCAGCGCATAGCCTTCGACGGCGGCGATGAGCGGCTTTTGCGGCGGGCGCTCGCACAGGCCGGCGAAGCCGCGCCCGTCGACCAGCGGGCGCTGGCCGTCGCGTGCGAAGGCCTTCAAGTCCATGCCGGCGGAAAACGTGTTGCCCGCCCCCGTCAGGATGCCGATGATCACGTCATCGCGCGCATCCAGCGCATCGAAGGCGTCCGCCAGCGCGTGAGCGGCCTCGTAGTTGATGGCATTGCGTGCCTGCGGGCGGTTGACCGTGATGGTCATCACGCCGTTCTCGACTTGTGTCTGGACCAGATCCGTCATCTTCACTCTCCGGGACGGCGCCCGCCGGGGCGCCGGGCGCTGGCCGCAGGGTACTGCGGGCAGAACCAGTTAAAATCGGGGCATTTTATCGACCATCCGGACCCGGACCTGCCCATGCCCTCGTTCCAGCACATCATTCTAACGCTTCAGCATTATTGGGATCAGCACGGCTGCGCCCTCCTGCAGCCCTATGACATGGAAGTCGGCGCGGGTACCTCGCATACGGCCACGTTCCTGCGCGCCATCGGCCCCGAGCCCTGGCGTGCCGCCTACGTGCAGCCGTCGCGCCGGCCCACCGACGGGCGCTATGGCGACAATCCCAACCGGCTGCAGCACTATTACCAGTACCAGGTCGTGCTCAAGCCCGCGCCGTCGGACATCATCGACCTGTACATCGGTTCGCTGCGCACGCTGGGCATCGACCCGGCCGAGCACGACATCCGCTTCGTCGAGGACGATTGGGAAAACCCCACGCTGGGCGCCTGGGGCCTGGGTTGGGAAGTCTGGCTCAACGGCATGGAAGTCACGCAGTTCACCTATTTCCAGCAAGTGGGCGGGCTGGACTGCAACCCGGTCATGGGGGAAATCACCTACGGCCTGGAACGCCTCGCCATGTACCTGCAGAAAGTGGAAAGCGTCTACGACCTGGTCTGGACCGCCACGCCCGACGGGCGCCGCCTCACTTATCGCGACGTCTTCCACCAGAACGAGGTCGAGCAGTCCACCTACAACTTCGAACAGGCCCCCATCGACGTCCTGTTCCGCCATTTCGACGATTACGAAGCGCTGGCGGCCCGCCTGGTCGCCGTGCCGCTGGCGCTGCCCGCCTACGAGGCCACCCTCAAGGCCGCCCACACCTTCAACCTGCTGGACGCGCGCCGCGCCATCAGCGTGACCGAAAGGGCGGCCTACATCGGGCGCATCCGCCAGCTCTCGCGCGCCGTCGCCCAGGCCTACTTTGAATCCCGCGAAGCCCTTGGCTTCCCCATGCTGGACACTTCCACCGCCGAGACCGTGTAATGCCGCAGATGCCTTCTCCCGTCCAACCCCTGCTTGTCGAACTGCACACCGAAGAACTGCCGCCCAAGGCCCTGCACGCGTTGGGGCAGGCGTTCGCGCAAGGCATCCACGACGGTCTGGCCGCGCAGCACCTGCTCGCCGGGAACTGTCGCGTGCAGGATTTTGCCACGCCGCGCCGCCTGGCCCTGCTGCTGGATGCCGTCCATGAACGCGCGCCAGATCAGGATTTCACGGAAAAGCTCATGCCCGCGCGCATCGGGCTCGATGCGCAGGGCGCCATCACGCCGGCCCTGGCCAAGCGCCTGCAGGCCAAGGGGCTGGGCCATCTCGGCGCCGCAGACCTGACCATCACCTCGGACGGGCGCCAGGACTTCATCTTCGCGCAGGGCCAGGCGCCGGGCGCGCGCCTGGCCGAGGCCCTGCAGGCCGTGCTGGCGCACACCATCGCCCATCTGCCCATCCCGAAAGTCATGCACTATGCCAACGACCAGGGCGAGCTGCTGCACTTCGTGCGCCCGGCGCACGGGCTGGTGGCGCTCTGGGGCGAAGACGTCCTGCCGGTTCATGCGCTGGGCCTGCAGGCCGGGCGGCACACGCGCGGCCACCGCTTCATGGGCCAGAGTGCGCTCACCCTTGCCCACGCGCAGGACTACGAACGTCAGCTGCGCGACGACGGTTGCGTGATCGCCAGCTTCACGCAGCGTCGCGCGCAGATTCTCGCGCAGCTGCAAGACAAGGCCAGCGCCCTGGGTTGCACCATCGGCGCGGACGAGGCCGTGCAGGCCCTGCTCGACGAAGTGACGGCGCTGGTCGAACATCCCAGCGTCTATGTCGGCGCGTTCGAGCCGGAATTCCTGCAGGTTCCGCCGGAGTGCCTCATCCTCACCATGCGGCTGAACCAGAAATATTTCCCGCTCTTCGACAAGGAAACGGGCGCGCTCACGCACCACTTCCTCATCGTCAGCAACATGCGGGTGGCGGACCCGACCAACATCATCGAAGGCAACGAGCGCGTCGTGCGCCCGCGCCTGGCCGATGCGCGCTTCTTCTACGACACCGACCGGAAAACCCCGCTGGCGCAGCGCGTCGACGCGCTGCAGGCCAGCGTCTATCACCACCGCCTGGGCAGCCAGCGCGACCGCGTCGCGCGCATCCGCAGCGGCGCCGGCCATCTGGCCCGGGCCCTGGGCGCCGACGTCGCGCTGTGCGAACGCGCCGCCTGGCTCGCCAAGGCCGACCTGACCACCGGCATGGTGGGCGAATTTCCCGAACTGCAAGGCATCATGGGCGCGTATTACGCTGCGCACGATGGCGAGGATGCCGCCGTGGTCCGCGCGCTGCGCGAACAGTATCGGCTGCGCGTTGAGGCACCCGTGACGCCCGAGGTGCTGCCGGCCGCCGTACTGTTCCTGGCCGAGCGCCTGGAGGCGCTGGTGGGCATCTGGGGCATCGGCCTGCAGCCCACGGGCGAGCGCGATCCCTTCGGCCTGCGCCGCGCCGCGCTGGGCGTGATCAGCGCCTACGAGCAGCTGGTCGCCGGGGGCTGGCTTGCCATCAGCGATGCCGACGCCCTGGCCTTGCCCGCGCTGCTGGATACGGTGGCCGGGCTGTTCCCGCCCGGCGTGATCGCCGAAGGCACGACAGCCGCGCTGGTAGACTACATCCACGAGCGCTATCGCCATCAGCTCGCGCCGCAGGCCGCCCGCGCCGTGATCGACGCCGTGCTGGCGGTCGCACCGCCCCTGCACCAGATCAATGCGCGCATCGCCGCCTGCGAAGCGTTCTCGGGCATGGCCGAGGCGGCCCGCCTGGCGGCCGCCAACAAGCGCGTGACGAACATCCTGCGCCGCGCGGGGCAGGATGCGGTCGCACTCGATGCGGCGCTGCTGCAAGAGCCGGCCGAGCAGGCGCTCGCGCAGGTGGTGGCCACGCTCACCCCCGTCGCCACGGCCGCGCTGGCCCAGGGCGATTTCGTGGGCGCCATGCGCACCCTGGCGCAGGCCGGGCCCGCAGTGGACGCGTTTTTCGACGCCGTCATGATCATGGCCGACGACGCGGCGCTGCGCGCCAACCGCCTGGCCCTGCTGCAGCGCCTGCACGGACTGATGAACCAGGTGGCGGACATCTCGCGGCTGGTATCGTGAAACTAATCATCCTGGATCGCGACGGCGTCATCAACCACGACAGCGACGCCTTCATCAAGTCGCCGCAGGAATGGCAAGCCTTGCCCGGCAGCCTGGAAGCCATCGGGCGCCTGGCGCGCGCGGGCTGGCGCATCGTCATCGCCAGCAACCAGTCGGGCGTGGCGCGCGGCCTGATCAGTGCGCAGGCCTTGTGCGCCATCCACGAGAAAATGCGCATGGCCCTCGTCGCTGCGGGCGGCCATGTGGACGCCATTTTCGTGTGTCCGCACGGCCCCGACGATGGCTGCGCCTGCCGCAAGCCGCGCCCGGGATTGTTCCACGACATTGCGCGACGCTACGACACCGACCTGGCGGGCACGCCCGCCGTGGGCGATTCGCTGCGCGACCTGCAGGCCGCCAGCCTGACTGGCTGTACGCCCTGGCTCGTAAAAACGGGCAACGGCCTCAAGACGCTGAGCGAACCGCGCGCACTGCCGCCCGACACCCGCATCTGCGACGACCTGGCCGATGTCGTCAATCACCTGCTCGGCAAAGAGGATTAGCATGCTGGCCCTGCGCGCGCTGCTGTATCAGACCTTTCTGGTCGTCACCGTCATCCCCTGGGCCATCGCCTGCGTGCTGCTGGCGCCTTTGCCCCATCGCCTGCGCTACCGCTTCACGGTCGGCTGGCCCCGCATGGCGCTGTGGGCGGCCCGCTTCATCCTGGGCATTCGCTGGCAGGTCAAGGGCCGCCACCACTTGCCCGACGGCAACGCCATCATCCTGTCCAAGCACCAGTCGGCCTGGGAAACGCTGTTCTTCCCGGCCTGCATGCCGCGCGAAGTCTGTTTCGTCTACAAAAAAGAGTTGCATCGCCTGCCGTTCTTCGGCTGGGGCCTGGCACTGCTGAACATGATCCCGATCGACCGCGCCAAGGGGCGCGACGCCATGGATCAGGTTGTGCACCTGGGCAGTGAGCGCATCGCGGAAGGCCGCTGGCCCCTGCTGTTCCCGGAAGGCACGCGGGTCGCGGCGGGCACCGTGGGCCGCTACCGCTCGGGCGGCGCGCGGCTGGCCGTGCGCACCGGAACGCCCGTCATCCCGGTGGCCCACAATGCCGGTGAACTGTGGCCGCGCCGCGCCTTCATCAAGCATCCGGGCTGCATCACGGTCTCCATCGGCCCGCCCATTGATCCCGCGGGCCTGAGCCCGGAAGCCCTGAACCGCAGGGTGAAGGACTGGATCGAAGCCGAAGTCGCCTGCCTTGCGCCGGCACGCCATGGCTGAACCCCTCACGCTGTCGCTCGACGGCCACGTCGTGCCCGCCGTGCTGCACCGCAGCGCCCGGCGCAGCATCGGCTTGCGCATCGACGCGGATGGGTTGCAGATCCGCGCTCCGCGGGCCGTATCCATGGCGGTGGTGCAGGATGTGGCACGCCAGCGCCGGCGCTGGATTCTTGCCGCCCTGCAGCGGCAGGGCGAACGCCAGCGCCAGGCCGATGCCGCGCTGGCACTGTGGCACGACGCGCAAATCCTGCCCTACCTGGGCCAGCCACTCACGGTGATCACTGGCGCGCCCGGCACGCGCGCCCGCTTCGACGGCGATGTCCATCAGCCGCAGGCCGGCGCCCGGCTGTATCTGCCGCCCTCGCCCGCCAGCCGCGTGCCCGGGTTCCCGCGCGCCCTGCTGGCCTGGCTGCAGGCACAGGCGCGCCAGCAGTTCCAGGCACGGCTGACGCATTTCCTGTCGCGCGGGGAGCTGCGCCTGCACGCCTGGCGCCTGTCCTCGGCGCGCACGCGCTGGGGCAGCTGCACCAGCCGGGCACGCATCTGCCTGAACTGGCGCCTGATCCACTACCCCGTGGCGCTCATCGATTATGTGGTGGCCCATGAGGTGGCCCACCTGGCCCACCTGCATCACGGCCCGGCCTTCTGGCGTATGCTGGAACAGCTGCTGCCGCAGTACGCCACGGCCCAGGCCGCCCTGCGGCAGCACCGCCCGGATCAACTCCCCTGGTTCGCATTCTGACCCCGTCCCGACTCTTTACTGGAGGCTTTCATGCGCATTCTTCACACCATGCTTCGCGTCGGCGATCTCGAGCGCTCGCTGGCGTTTTACACCCAGGTCCTGGGCATGCGCCAGCTGCGCCGCAACGATTACCCCGATGGCCGCTTCACCCTGGCCTTCGTCGGCTACGAGGACGAAGACCGCGCCGCCGTCATCGAACTCACGCACAACTGGGACACCACGCAGTATGACCTGGGCGACGGCTACGGGCACATTGCCATCGCAGTCGAGGACGCTTATGCCGCCTGCGACCGCATCCGCGAGAAAGGCGGCAAGGTCGTGCGCGAGGCCGGCCCCATGAAACACGGCAGCACCGTCATCGCCTTCGTCGAAGATCCCGACGGCTACAAGATCGAACTCATCCAGCGCAAGGGCCGCGTCGACTGAGCACGCCGGGTCGCAGCGCGGCGGGTCGCCATGCTCAACGGGATCTGGCTGGGATTTTTCATCGTTGCCGCCCTGTCGGGGCTGTATCGCTGGCTCGCGCTGGGCGATGCCGAGGTTTTTGCCCGCCTGGTGAGCAGCCTGTTCGACATGGCGACGCTGTCGGTCAACCTGATGATGGTCTTGTTCGGCACGCTGACGCTGTGGCTGGGCTTTCTGCGCATCGCCGAAGCGGCCGGCCTGGTTGAAACCCTGGCGCGCGCGCTGGGCCCGCTGTTTCGCCGCCTCATGCCGGGCGTGCCTGCGGGCCACCCCGCCTTGGGCCTGATCACGCTGAACTTCGCCGCCAACGGGCTGGGGCTGGACAACGCCGCCACGCCCATCGGCCTGCGCGCCATGCGCGAACTGCAATCGCTGAACCCCGATCCGCGCACGGCCACCAACGCCCAGATCCTGTTCCTGGTGCTCAACGCCTCGTCGCTGACCCTGCTGCCCGTCACCATTTTCATGTTCCGGTTGCAGCAAGGGGCGCCCGACCCCACCCTGGTCTTCCTGCCCATCCTGCTCGCCACCACCGCTTCGTCGCTGGTCGGTCTGCTCAGCGTGGCGCTGGTGCAGCGCCTGCGGCTGCACGATCCCGTCGTGCTGGCCTGGCTGTGCGGCATCGCCCTGGGCGTGGGCGCCCTCATGGCGGCCCTGGCGAGCATGAACGCTGCGGCCGTGGCTGCGCTTTCATCGCTGCTGGGCAATCTGACGCTGTTTGGCGTCATCCTGCTGTTCCTGCTGCTGGGCTACTGGCGCAAAGTCGCCGTCTACGAGCGCTTCGTCGAAGGCGCGCGCGAGGGCTTTGCCATCGCCCGCGACCTGCTGCCCTACCTGGTGGCCATGTTGTGTGCCATCGGCGCGCTGCGCGCCTCGGGTGCGCTGGACAGCGCGCTGGACATCATCCGCTGGGGCGTGGATGTGCTGGGTCTGGATCACCGCTTCGTGGATGCCTTGCCCACGGCGCTGGTCAAGCCGTTCTCGGGCAGCGCGGCGCGCGCCATGCTGATCGAAACCATGCAGACCCATGGCGTGGACAGCTTTCCCGCCCTGCTCGCGGCCACCATCCAGGGCAGCACCGAAACCACGTTCTATGTGCTGGCCGTCTACTTCGGCGCCGTGGGCGTGCAGCGCGCGCGCCACACGGTGGGCTGCGCCCTGCTGGCCGAGCTGGCCGGGGTGCTGGCGGCCATCGGCGTGACTTACTGGTTCTTCGGCTGAGGGGCGCACGCCCCCAGCCCCTGCGCGTGCAACTGGTCCGCCAGGGCGATGAACTGGGCCACGGACAACTCCTGGGGCCGCGCCGTGGCGGCGACATCCGCAGCGGCCCAGTCCAGCCGTGCGGCCCAGTCGCCCAGGCTGCCGCGCAGCATCTTGCGCCGCTGTGAAAAAGCACGCGCCACCAGTGCGGCAAACAGCGCGGGCGCCTGGGGCCAGGGCCGATCCGCCGGTAACGGCACCATGCGCACGACGGCCGAAACCACGCGCGGCGGCGGCGCGAACGCCTGCGCATCGACATCGAACAGCGCCTGCATGCGGTAACGCGCCTGCAGCATGACGGACAGGCGCCCGTAGGCCGCCGTGCCCGCCGCCGCCGTCATGCGCTCGACCACTTCCCGCTGCAGCATGAAATGCTGGTCGCGCACGGCGTCGGCGTGCTCGGCGAGGTGAAACAGCAGGGGGCTGGAAATGTTGTAGGGCAGGTTGCCCACGACGCGCAGATCGGGGCCCAGGCGGCTGAAATCCAGGGTGAGCGCATCCTGTTCGATCAGCGTGAGCACATCGGCGCTGAAGCGCTCGCGCAGGTGCGCCGCGAGATCGCGGTCGATCTCCACCACCGTCAAGTGGTCCAGCTGCTGCACAAGCGGGCCGGTCAGCGCCCCCATGCCGGGGCCGATCTCGACCATGACGTCCTGGCGCCGCGGCGCGATGGCGCGCAGCAGCTGCTCGACGACGCCTTCGTCATGCAGGAAATGCTGGCCGAAGCGCTTGCGCGTGCGATGCGCCATGCGCGGCTAGCGGCGCCGGCGATTCGCGCCGGGATCGATGCGGTTGTCGATATAGGCTTCGCCCGCCAGATGCGCCAGCCATTCTTCCAGGGCGGGCTCGACGCGGCGCTGGAACAGAATCTGCCGTGCCCACATGCGCTTGATCTGGTCGCCCACGTCCTTTTCCCGGCGCTCGTCCACGCGGATCAGGTGCCAGCCAAAGCTGGTTTGCACGGGCTCGCTGATCTCACCCGGTTGCAAGGCATCCATGGCGCGCTCGAACGGCGGCACGGTATCCCCCGGATTGAGCCAGCCCAGATCCCCGCCCTGGGGTGCGGAGCCATCTTCCGAAAACCGCTTGGCCAGATCCGAGAAGCTTTCCCCCTGCGCGAGCCGCAGGCGCAGCATCCGCAGCTGCTCTTCGGCCTTTTCGTCCGACATCACCTGCGAGGTCTTGATGAGGATGTGGTGCGCGTGCGTCTGCGTCACCAGCGTCGATTCGGGTAGCTGCGCAAAAGACGACGGCGGGGGTGTCGGCGCGGGCTGCGGCGCCGTTGCGGGCGCTGCGCCGCCTGCACCCGACGACGCCGGCCCCTGGGCCAGCGCCAGCACCTTGAGGATGTGGAAGCCGTTGCCGCTGCGGATGATGGCGCTCAGCCCGCCCACGCCCAGGTCGCGCGTCGCCTCGACGAAAAGATCGGGCCAGCCTTCGATGGGCCGCTCGCCCAGCCGCCCGCCTTCGAGCGCCTCGGGGCCATCCGAGGCTTCGGCGGCCACACCGGCAAAATCCTCGCCGTTCTGCACCCGGCGCAACAGCGCTTCGGCCTTGGCGCGCAATTGCGCGCGCTCGCTGCTGTCGGCACTCTCGGGCACGGCCACCAGGATCTGCGCTAGTGCCATGCCGTGCACGACCCGCGGCCCAGCATCGACATCAGCGTGGGCCGGCGCCGGCGCCGTTACCGGTGCCCTCGCGCCCGGCGCCGTGGCGCCGTTCTGCGCCTGCTGGCGCAGGAACGCATCCACGTCGGCATCGCTGACATGGATGGTGTTGTCCACCGCGCGCTGGCGCAGCATGTCGAGCTGGACGTCATGCCCGAGCTCTTCGAGATAGCGATCCCAGCTCAGGCCGCTGGCGGTGACCTCGTGCCGCAGCTGGGCGATGGTCATGCGATTGCGCCCGGCAATCGTTTCCAGCGCCAGCTGCATGTCCTGCTCGCCGACCGCAATGCCCTGGCGCTTGGCTTCCTGGCGCAGCAACTCTTGCTGGATGAGGCGTTGCAACACCTGCTTTTCCAGCGCATCCCCTGCGGGCACCGGGATTTTCTGCAACCGCAGCTGCTCGCGCGCGTGCGCCGTCTCGGTGGCGAGCTGCTGCAAGGTGATGACATTCTTGTTCACGACGGCGGCGATGCCATCCACGAAGGCGCGCGAACCCGCCTGCTGCGACTGGGCCCAGGCGGGTCCCGTCAGCGTGACGCACAAGGCAAGCAGCATCAGCGGCCGGACAATCAAAGCAAGCATTTACTCGTACCTCTCGAAGCGGGTCGGTTCGGACGGGGGTGGTGTCACATTCTGGTAGCCGGCGATGCGCTCGCTGAGCAGACTCATGGGGTTGGTGCCCAGCGAGCCCAGCCCGGACAGTTCGAGCTGGAAAAAGAAAGCCGTGTTCACATCCTGGCGCGAAACGGCATAGCGCTGCAATACCATGCGGGCGGCCCAGCAGCAGTCGCCCTTGTACTCCAGCCCCAATATGGACTGGGTGGAGCGCTTTTCCTTGATGGAGTAATCATAACGCCCCAGGGCGTACCAGCGCGGCGACAGCGGCCACTGCGCCGCCAGGGAGACCTGCTCGCGCCCGTGATCGTCCTCGCCGTCGATGCGCCTGTAGCGCCGGTCTTCGATTTCACGCCAGTCCCGATCGTAGCGATAGGAGGCGGACACCGTCGTCAGGCGCTTGGGTTCCCAGCGAAAACCGGCGGCCATGCGATTGCGCTCGCGCGATTCGGGATTGAACTGGGCGTCGAAACGCACGTGGAAGCGGTCCGTGAGCGCCGCCCGGGCGCCCACCAAATAGTCCGACTTGCTGTCGGTGCGGCGCGCCTGCCCCGGCAGGGTCACGCGCTGGTCGTCGAAATAGATGCGCTGCGCGGCCGACAGCGACAGGCGCTCGAAGCCCGTGTCGGCATCCATCCAGCGCGAGCTGAGCCCCACGGTCAGCTGGTTGGCGTCCGCGATGCGGTCCCAACCGCCTGAAAAGATGTTCTCGTCGAAGGCCTGGCTGAAGTTGAACGTGGCCAGCGCCGTGTCGTATACCGGGATCTGGGACTGGTCGCGATACGGCACGCGCAGGTAGTACAGGCGCGGCTCCAGCGTCTGGCGCGCCGGGCTGCCGAACAGGCGCGTGTCACGCTCGAAGGTCATGCCGGAATCCAGCGACAGCAGCGGCAGCACGCGCGTCTGGGAATGCGGGCCGGCGGCGTACAGGTTGCTGTTTCCCGGCCGCCCGCCCGGCCCCAGGCCGAAGCCGTTCCACTGCGTGTTGTAATGGCTCAGGTGCAGGCCGACCTTGGGCGTGATGTACCAGCCCGGGCGCACGATGGGGTAGGCGATGGTCGTGTACGACGTCATGCGCGTGCCGTCGTAGGACTGGTAGGGCGCCAGATCGCCCACGCCCGGCACGCGCCAGGGATCGAAGGCATTGAAGGGGTAGGCGTGCGTGCCGTACTTGAAGCGCGGCATGTAGAAGCGCGTGATGCGGTTGTCCGACACGATGTCCAGGCCGCCCCAGCCGTAGCGCTGGGCGCGCACGCGCAGTTCCGGGAGTTTGTCGTACTGGGGCAGGCGGTAGTCCCCCGTGCGATCCTGCAAGGTCTGGTAGCGCGTGGCGGCGAGCGACGCACTCACGTAGCGCGAGCCCGACCAGGACAGCGCCGCCGTGCTGGTGAGGAAATCCGTCGTCGCCTCGTTCAGGCCGAAATTGGAGAAATCCCGGAAATAATCATCGTCCGACGCCCGCTGCAGCGCCAGGCGCGCCCTCAAGCCGCCGCCCAGCGCCTGCTCGTGCTCGCCGGAAAAGAACCAGCGATGAAAGCCGCGCTGCCGGTCTTTGGACAGATAAGTGCCGCCCACGATGCCGGCGTAGTTCTCGCCCCGGTAGCGGAACTCGCCACCCAGCTGCAGCCCGCGCTTGCTCAGGTAGCGCGGCGTCAGCGTAGCGTCGTAATTGGGCGCAAGATTGAAATAATACGGCAGGGAAAAATCCAACCCGCTTTTGCTGGACGTCCCGTAAGTGGGCAGCAGGAAACCGGATTTACGCTCTTTGCGCAACGGAAAAGAAAGCCACGGCGAATACAGCAGCGGCACATCCTTGAAATACAGTACCCCGTCGCGCGCCACGCCTTCGTTGTCATCGAAGCGCAAATCCACCTGGGGTGAGCGGATCACCCAGGCCGGGTCGGGACAGGGACAGCCCGTATATTGGGCATTGGTCAGGCGCATGTGCTGGCGGTTGAAGATTTCCGCACGATCGGCCGCTCCGGCACCCGCCGTGGCACCGAACCAGAAATCCGGCTGTTCGACCTCGCCGCTGTCATCCACCAGGTTGTATTCGAAGGACGGGGCCTTGACGATGCTGCCTTCGCGCATGATGAGGCCGTTGCCGCGCACGCTGAGCTGGCCCGTATCCTGCGCGTAAGTGATGGCATCGCCTTTCACGACCGCATCGATGCGGCGCACCTGGGCGGCACCGCTTAGTGTGATGGTGCCATCCGGATCGGCGATCACGGAATCGGCGGACAGAAAGGCCGCCATGTCATCGTCTTTTCCCAGGGCGTGCAAGCTCAGGCTCGGGGCGACCTGCAGGCGGGCGAGCGCGTCCGCAGCCTGACCGGCCGGCACCCAGCCCAACGCCACGCTTGCTGCCAGAGAACCCCACCAGTGCGCTCGCACGTGAATGTCATCCTTGTTCGCGGCCGGCCTCACGCGTGGCACCCTCGTCCACCACGCTGCCGGCAAGCCGGTATTATAGATAAGCTGGCTGCGCCTGCGTCATTCTGGCGCAAGGCGGCGGCTTTTTACTCCTGGTTCTCCCCTTACCCCTGACCGTCGTCACTCCATGGATTCAAACACGCCCACCGCCCAAGATCAACGCCACCAGGCCCTGTTGCAGTGGCTGCGCCCGCTGGCGCCCGCCCACGGGCTGCAGCTGGACGGCATCAGCCCCGCCTCCAGCGACGCCAGCTTCCGCCGCTATTATCGCCTTGCCACCGAAAACGGCAGCGTCATGGCCATGGACGCGCCGCCGGCGCAAGAAAACAACGCCGCCTTCGTGGCCATCAGCGCCTGCCTGCAACGCGCGGGTCTGCGCGTTCCCGCCATCATCGCACAAGACCTCACCCAGGGGTTTTTGCTGATCGAAGATCTGGGCCACCAAAGCTATCTCGACGCCATCCGCGATGGGCTGGCGGGTGCGGCATTGCAAGACCGCTACCGCCGCGCCATCGCGGCGCTGGTGCGCATGCAGGCCGCCTCGATCGCCGGCCTGCCCGTCTACGACGAGGCTCGCCTGCTCGAAGAGTTGCAAGTCTTTCCCGAATGGTATGCGCAGCGGCACTGCGGCGTGACCCTCGACGCGGCCGAGCAGGCCGCGCTGGCGCAGACCTTCTCCACGCTGGTTGCCCACAACCTCACGGCCGCACGCGTATTCGTACATCGCGACTTCCATTCGCCCAACCTCATCATCGGCCCCGACCCCGACGATGCGCCCGGCATCATCGACTACCAGGACGCGCTCGCGGGGCCCATCACCTACGACATCGCCTCGCTGGTGATGGATGCGCGCACGCACTGGGACGAAGCGCAGCAGCTGGACTGGGCCATCCGCTACTGGGAGGCCGCGCGCGCCGCCGGCCTGCCGGTCGATCCCGATTTTGCCGTTTTTCACGAAGCCTACGAATGGATGGGCCTGCAGCGCAACCTGCGCATCCTGGGCGTATTCGCGCGCCTGGCGCATCGCGACGGCAAGACCCATTACCTGGCCCACATGCCCAGGGTGAACGGCTACGTGCGCCAGGTTGCCGTGCGCTATGGGGTGTTCGGCGCGCTGCTGCGCATCCTGGACCGGATCGACGCCACGCCGGTGCAAACGGGCTACACCTTCTGATGCGCGCCATGATCCTGGCCGCCGGACGCGGCGCGCGCATGCGCCCGCTCACCGACACCCTGCCCAAGCCGCTGCTGCCCGTGGCCGGCAAACCGCTCATCGTCTGGCACCTGGAGCGCCTGGCCGCGAGCGGCGCGCGCGATGTCGTCATCAACCACGCCTGGCTGGGGCAGCACATCGAGGCCGCGCTGGGCGACGGGGCGCGCTACGGCTTGCGCCTGCATTATTCGCCCGAAGCCGTCGCGCTGGAAACAGCCGGCGGCATTGCGCGCGCCCTGCCCTTGCTGGGCGACGCCCCTTTTCTGGTCATCAATGCCGATATCTGGTGCGACTGGGATCCCGCGCAGGCGGCCGACTGGGCCGCCACGCTGGCGCGCACGAACGCGCTGGCCGCCCTGCTCATGGTCGACAACCCGGCGCACCGGCCGGACGGGGATTTTCAACCCCTGCACACTGGCGCGCCCCCCTGGTTCCACCTCGCTGAACCCGGACCCGGCACCGGCCGCGTCGGGTCGACGCTGACCTTCGCCGGCATCGGCGTCTATCAGCCGGCCCTCTTCCGCAGGCTGGCGCCGCAACAACCCCGGCCGCTGGCGCCCGTGCTGCGCCAGGCCATGGCCCACGCCCGGGTGCTGGGCCAGCACCACGGCGGCGACTGGGTCGACGTCGGCACCCCCGCGCGCCTGCGCGCCCTTGATGCGCGTTTGGCGCGCGCTGCACAGGCAGGATACACTCTGGGATGATCGAAACAGACCCTCTGTCCCGGACAAAGAGGAAAAAGGACCGCCCATGTTTGGTTCGCGCAATCGCCATGTTTTCAAGCCTACCGCCTACGGCACGCGGCGCCAGCGACGCATCCCGCGCTGGCTGGTGCTGATGCTTTCCGGGGTGGTGCTGGGCGCGGGCGGGCTGTTGTTTCTGCAAAAAAGCTACGGGCCCACGCGCCTGACGGTAGAACAGTCCGAGCAGTTACAGTACGACCTGAACAGCGCCAATATCGAGAAACAGCGCCTGCAATCAGAGCTGAACCAGCAGCAGCGTTCCCTGAAGGAAAGCAGCGCCACACTGGAAGCGCGCACGCAAGAGCTGGAAAGCATCCGCCAGCGCCTGCTGGCGCAGAACCAGGATCTCGAACACTTCGCGCAAGCCATGCCGCCCGATCCGCGCGGCACTTCGCCGGGTATTCGCGCCGCCAGCTTCAGCAACAACGAGGGCCACCTCGCCTATCGCATCCTCGTCATCCAGGACGAAGACAAGGCCGCCACCCCCTTCGTGGGCGAGGTCGAGCTGGTCGTCGAAGGGCGCTACAGCAATGGCCGTGCCGCCCACGTCAACCTGACCCCGTTCGAAGTGAAGCTGGCGCGCTACGTGCACCTGCAGGGCGAGCTGCCGCTGCCCGAACACTTCAGCGCGCGCCAGGTCACGATCAAGATCACGGCGCAGGGCCAGAAAAAACTCAGCGCCACCCGCACCCTTATCGTGGGACGCTAGGCGGGGCCCCCGTCAATCGGGGGCGTGGTGCTCGTGCCAGTGGCGCGCAATCTGGTCGCGGCGGCAGATCCACACGCCCGAGAACCGGCTGACATAGTCCAGGAAGCGCGCCAGCCCGCTCGAGCGGCCGGCCTGGCCAATCACGCGCTGGTGCAGGCTGACCGTCATCAATCCGGGCGTGCGGCTGCCTTCCCGATACAGCACGTCGAAGGTTTCCTTCATGTAGTCGTAGAAATCCCGACCCGTGAGCATAGCGCCGCGCATGTATTTCGTATCGTTGTTCACCAGCGTATGGGGTATTACCAGATGGTGGCGCCCCGAGACGCGGGTCCAGTACGGCAATTCATCGTTGTAGGCATCACCGTCGTAAAGAAAACCGCCGTGCTCCACCACCAGGCGCCGCGTATTGAGGCCGGGTCCGTAACGGCAATACCAGCCGGCCGGCCGCTTGCCGGTCGTTCGCTCCAGGCTGCTCACGGCGCGCGCGATGCGCTCGCGCTCTTGCGTCTCGGTGAGTTTCTGGTGGTATTCCCAGCGCCAGCCATGGGCGCACACGTCGTATCCCTCGTAGGCCCGAATGGCCTCGGCCGCGGGGGCGTTACGCTCCAGCGCCAGGGCGCAGGCATAGATGGTGGCCGGCAGAGCGCGTTCGGCAAACAGGCGATGCAGGCGCCAGAAACCCACCCGCGAACCGAACTCGAACATGGATTCCGCCGCCAGGTCCCGGCCGGGATGGCTGGAACTGCCGCCTTCCGTGAGCGAGATTTCGCTGTTCTCGTCGCCATCGGGAACGGACGGTTCGCTGCCTTCCTCGAAGTTGATGCAGAAATTCACGGCCAGGCGCGCCTCGCCCGGCCAGTGCGCCTGCGGCGGATGGGCGGCGTAGCCGACAAAATCCCGCTGCAGATGATCGGTCGTCATGATTGCACTCCTTCGGTCGAAAGCGGGGACCGGGCCCGGATGCGCACGGTGCCTGACAAGGGCAGGAAGACGTCGTCATCCCCGGACGGCGTCAGACTCATGGCCACCAGGAAGTCGCCTGGCACCAGGACCGAGAGGCTGGCGTGCCAGACGTTGGGGAAATAGGTGACGCCCTGGCCCGGCCGTGTGACGAATGCCTTGATCGTCTCGGGCGCGGGCGCCTCGCCGTTGTGATTGCGGGCCACCGCGACCAGAAAACGCGCATCGCCCAGCGGCACGAAGGTCTGCGCCGAATAGGGATGATATTCCATTTCCGTGAGCACCACGGGTTCGGCGGCGACGGCCTCCACACGGCTGATCCACAGCCGCGGGCGCTGCGCGGGCGCGCTGTGCTCGAACGCCGCGTCCAGGTAGAGGCGCCGCGCCGCGCCCGTGTGTTCGATCACGGTGCCGTAAGGCGAGAATGCGGCCGCAGTGAGCGGCTCAGCCACGAGATCCAGCATCTCGGTGCATGAATTCATTGTTGACTCCCAGGTTGCTTGCCGGCATAGAGGGCGAGAAAACCCTCGGTAATGTTTTCCAGATGCTGTCTCATCGCGACGCCGGCCTGCTGCGCCTGCCCCGCGATGAGCGCATCGATGATGTGCAGATGTTCCTGCGATGCCCCATGCTTGCGCCCGGGCACCTGTTCGACCGCAGAAATCCGGATGCGCCGGCGGGCATCACGCAAGATATTGGCCAGGGAACGGTTGGAACAGTAGTCGCACACGATGTCGTGCAGGGCATCGCCCGCCTGCCAGACCTGCAGCGGGCTGTTCTTTTCCTGTGACGGCGCCAGGATGGCGGCGCGCACATGCGCCAGGGTATGGCCGGGAATGCGGCTTGCGGCCAGCAGCACGGCCTCGGGTTCCAGCATGCGCCGGATGGACAGCAGCTCGAGCACTTCGCCCACGTCGATTTCCCGGACCATGAGCGTGCCGTTGGCCAGGCGCGTCAGATAGCCTTCGCCCAGCAGCCGGTTCAGGGCGTTGCGCAAGGGCGTGCGCGAAATGTTCAGGGCTGCGGCCAGGCGGCGTTCATCCAGGACCAGGCCCGGACCGATTTCACGCGATTCGATCCAGCCCAGCACGGTGGCATAGGCGTGATCGGTGGCATTGCCGCCGGGAGCGACGAGCCGGGTGCTCAAGGATGATGATGGCAAGGCGACGACTCAAGACTGGATGTGACGATAAAACGGCGCACGGCCATGGCAATCCTCGCAATACTCCGCATAGAACGCGCGCAGGACCGGCAGCACGACTTCGGACAGGGTCTTGCGCTCCCGCTCGGCTGCGCTCGGGGGACGGCCCAGCTGCGCGGCCAGCTCCGCCATGACCGCCGCCTGGTCCACGCGCGTGAAGCGGCCCCGGTCCACCACCACCTCTCCGGCGACCATCACCGTATCGATGGTATCCGGCTTGGCGCGCCGCACGACGGCATCGATCACGGCGGTGTCGGGATCCAGGTACGGGGCGCTCAGACGATCCCAGTCCATCAACACCAGGTCGGCCGCCTTGCCCGGCGCCAGCACGCCGATGCGCGAGCCGAAGCCCGTCGTCAGCGCGCCGTTCTCGGTGGCCATGCGGAACACCTCGCAGGCACTGGGCACGGCGTCCGGCTGCATGCCCGGCACCCGGTGCAGGTGCAGCATGAGACGCATTTCCTGCAACATGTCGCGGTCTTCGTTGATGCCCGCCTCGTCGATGCCCAGCGATACGCGGACATTGCGGCGCCGTAAATGGTTCACGGGCGCCATGCCGCTGCGCAGGCGCAGGTTGGAGCTGGCATTGCTGCACAGATGCGTACCGCTGTCGGCCAGCAGGTCGATGTCCGCTTCGGTCATCCAGACCCCGTGGCCCAGGGTCATGCGCGGCCCCAGCAAGCCCAGGCGCTCGAGGTGGCTCACCGGCGAGCCGCCCGTGCGCTTGCGCGCGTACGCCTGCTGATAGCGCGTTTCCAGCAGATGCATGTGCATGGGCACGTCGTAGCGACGCGAATACTCGCCCACCTGCTCCAGTGCAGCGTCCGAGCACCAGTGCAGGTTCACGGGCGCCAGCTGGATGCGCACCGTCTCGTCATCCGCGTGGCGCGCGTACAGGTGCTCGAACACGGCCAGGCTGTCGACCAGCGGCACGGTCTGCGTCTCCAGCCAGCGGCGGAACGCGGGCTGCCAGTGGGCCGGCAGGCGCTGCGTGAACGCCGCGTCGTCTTCATAGGCCAGGCGGTTCTGATCGCGCACGCCGTAGGAGTAGGAGACGCGCATGCCGATTTCCTTGTAGGCATCCACGACCTGCCCCGTGACCGTGCACATGTGATCCAGCGGCATCGGCACGCGACCATGCAGATGCTGCACCGTCGTCACGCCCGAGGCCAGCATCTCGAACGCCGAATACAGGGTATCCAGGCGCGGATCCACGGCGCGTGCACGCATGCGGTGCCCCAGCCACAGTTCCAGCGGCAGATCGGGCGAACCGAGCTGGAACGGCGTCAGGCCCACATGGTGATGGCTGTTGACGAAACCCGGCATCACCACATGCCGGGCGGAGCCCAGCACCGGTGCATCGGGATATTGACGCGACAGCGCCTCCCAGCTGCCGATGGCCTCGATGATGCCATCGCGCTGGAAGACGGCGCCGTCTTCTATGATGAGTGCCTTGCCTGCGTCGATGACGCGGCAGATCACCGATCTGCCGCGGATCAAGGCACACTGAGGGGTAGTTTCAGTCATGTCGTTGATCATTCAATGCGCTTACTGCTTGCGCGTGACCGTCTCGAGATGCCAGGCCAGGCCGAAGTCCGAAGGCGTCCAGCCGCCGACCCGGGGACCGACGACCGCGACCTGATTGCGCATGGCCACGGGCAAATCATTGTATTCGGAGTAGATGTCCCGGTTCAGCGCCAGCAGGGAAGCGCCGAGATCATCCAGGTTGGTCTTGGTGACCAGCGCCTTCCACTCGGCATCGATCTTGGGCAGGTTCCAGTAGGCTTGGATGAGGCCGCCGGCTTCCTGGCTGATCAGGCTCACGCGGATATTGGGCAATACCGTGGGGCGCGGGCCCGGGCTGTCCAGATAGAGGTGTGCCGCGTACCGGGTCTCGAACTGCTGCGGATTGGAGGCGTAACGCGGACGGAACGCACCGAACTCCATGGGGGTGACTTCGGTGACGAAACCGGCGGCGCGCAAATAGCCTTCGATCATTTCGACCAGCTCGGGCGCTTCGGGCAGGGAGTTGGTCCGCACGGCCCACAGCTTGACGGGCGTGCCCTTGTAGCCGATCTCCTTCAGCAGCGCCTGCGAGCGCGCCGGATCGTAGGCATAGGGTTTCAGCGCGGGGTCGAAACCGATGGCCTGCGGGGTCCAGAACGTCGTAGCCATGCGCTCTGCCGTGCCTTCGGGATAGACGGCCTTGACGATGGCATCCATGTCGATGGCGTGCACCAGCGCCTCCCGGAAGGCGGTCTGGTGGCACAGCATGGCCTCCTGCCAGCAGCCCAGGAAGGTCAGCGTGGTGAGCGAGCCGCCCTTCAGGTTCAGCACGCGCAGATTGGCGGCGCGCGCATCATCGGCATTGCGCGGGTCCACGAACGCCATGTCGGCCTCGCCGGAACGCACCATGGACAGGCGGGTCGAGGACTGCGCGCGCGGAATCAGGACCATGTCGGCGAATTCCGGCACCCTGTCCTTGTCCCAGTAATCCGTGTTGGCCGCCAGGCGCATGTCGACGCCGCGCGAGAAGGACACGAACTTCCACGGGCCGGTACCGATGGGATCGCTGATCATTTCATAGCCGTCGTCCACCGCACGGTAGTTGTGGCGCGGCAAGATGCGCAAGTCGCCGTCGCGCCCGCTCAGTATCGCGGCGAACGCCGGATCGGCCTGCTTGAGCACGATGCGCACATTCAGGTCATCGACCGCGGTCACGCTCTCCACGCTCTGCAGAAAACGGCAGAAGGTGCAGTTGGCGTCCTTGGCCCGGTAGCGATCCCACAGGCTGAAGACGACGTCGTCGGCCGTGAAGGGCTTGCCGTCATGCCAGTGCACGCCTTCGCGCAGCACGAAATCGAAGGTGCGCGCATCGGCGCTCATGGTCCACGATTTTGCCAGGCCGCGCTGCGGATTCAGGCTGCCATCGGGCGCCGTGCCCACCAGCGGCTCGTTGATATGACCCGTATATTGCAGGTCCTGCGTCGTGGTCTTGCCCATGTCCAGCAACTCGCGGCCGAAGTGCGGCACGACGACCGTCAGCGTGCCTTCGGGTGCGGCCTGGGCGGTCATGCCGGCCGCCAGCAGGGCGCTGGCCAGCAGGCCTTTCATCAAACTGCGTCTCATCATGGTGATATCCTCCTCGAGGGATGGGGTCGAACAATTCACGACCCGGCGGGTTCAGCCGGGCCGGCGAATACGGGCGGCATCGATCAGCTTGCGCGTGTAGTCCTGCTGCGGGTGTGCGAACACGGCTTCGCACTCGCCTTCTTCAATGATGCGTCCCTGGCGCATGACGGCCACGCGCGTAGCGAGGAAACGCACCGTCGCCAGATCGTGGGAAATGAGCAGGTAGCTGATGCCCAGCGCCTGCTGCAAATCCTTGAGCAGGTTCATGACCTGGGCACGCACGGACACGTCCAGCGCCGACACCGGCTCATCCAGCACGATGACGCGGGGTTTGACCGCGATCGCGCGGGCAATGGCGATGCGCTGGCGCTGGCCGCCGCTGAATTCATGCGGAAAGCGCTCGGCGGCACTGTCGTCCAGGCCCACGGCCTGCAAGGCCTGCATCACCGTCGCAGCAATGTCCGCGCGCGGGTGCCCGGTCAGCACCAGGGGCTCGGCCACCAGCTGATGCACGCGCATGCGCGGATTCAAAGAGCTCCAGGGATCCTGGAACACCGCCTGCACGGAACTGCGGTATTCCCGCCACAGCGCCGCCTGCGTGCGCGCCAGGAGCGCACCGCCGAACCGTATGCTTCCCTGCGTCGGCGCCTCCAGACCCAAAAGCATGCGCGCGGTCGTCGTCTTGCCGCAGCCGGATTCGCCCACCAGTGCAAGCGTTTCCTCGGCGTGCAGATCCAGACTCACCGAGTCCACCGCAACCAGCGGCGCCAGGGGCGCGCGGCGCAAGAGCCCGGCGCGGCGCGGGAAATGCTTGACCAGGTTCGCCGCGCTCAGGATGGCCTGCCGTGTGTCAGCGCGCATCATCATCCTCCTTCTCGTAGAGCCAGCAGGCCACTTCGCGTCCGTCCGCCGTGCGGCGCATGGGCGGCATGCGCTCATGGCAGCGCGGCATCACGCGCGGGCAGCGCGGGGCAAACGGACAGCCTGGTGATGGCGACAGAATGGACGGCGGCTGCCCCTGAATGGTGAACAGACGCTCGTCGCGCCGGTCCACATCCGGCACGGAGCGCAGCAGGCTTTCCGTATAGGGGTGGCGGGGTTCGCGGAACAGGTCGGCGGTACGCGCCGTCTCGACGATGCGGCCCGCATACATGACGGCCACGCGATCGCACATGCGCGCCACCACGGCAAAGTCGTGCGTCACGAACAGGATGCCCAGGCCGTCCTCAGCCTGGATCTGTTTCAGCAGATCGAGAAAGGCGGCCTGCACGGTCACATCCAGCGCCGTGGTGGGCTCATCGGCGATGAGGATGTCGGGCCGGCCCGCCAGCGCGATGGCGCCCACGACGCGTTGACGCATGCCGCCGCTGAAGTGGTGCGGATAGGCCAGCAGACCCGCCGCCGGATCCGGAATCTGCACCCGCGCGAGCAGGCGGCAGGCCTCGTCGTGCAAGGCCTGGCCGCGCAGCCCCCGGTGCAGGCGCAGGGACTCGAAGAGCTGATGGCCGATGGTGAGCACGGGATTCAGGGCCCGCATGGGATCCTGCAGGATCATGCTGATGCGCCGGCCGCGATACTCGCGCATCTGCGCGGGCGACTTGCGCATCAGATCCTCGCCCTTGAACAACACCTGCCCGGCCGTGACCTGAATCGCCGGCTGGGGCGTGAGGCGCAGCACGGACAGGCAGGTCAGGCTCTTGCCCGAACCCGATTCGCCCACCAGGCCCAGCGTCTCGCCCCGTTGCAGATCGAACGACACCTGATTGACGGCCAGGCCGCTGCCGCGCTTGCTGCGCACCTGCGCGCACAAGCCCCGGACCTGCAGCAATGCGTGATCTCGTTCGGCCATGTCAGACATTCCTCAGCTGGGGATCGAGCACATCGCGCAGCCAGTCCCCTACCATGTTGTAGGAGAAGACCACGAGCAGAATCGCCACGCCGGGCATGATGGAGATCCACCAGGCCGACTCGATGTAGTCCAGCCCTTCGGCGACCATGCCACCCCAGGACGGCGTGGGCGGCGGTATGCCGGCGCCCAGGAAGGTGAGCGAGGCCTCGACGATGATGGCCCAGCCCACCTGCAGGGTGCACAGCACGACCAGGGTGTTCAGGATGTTGGGCAGGATGTGGCGCCAGATGATGTAAACGCCGCTGGCGCCGGCGACGCGGGCCAGCAGGATGTAATCGCGTTCCTTGATGGCCAGCACTTCGCCACGCACCAGGCGCGCGAACCGCGCCCACAGCACCAGCGCGAGCACGATGACCACGACGATGAAGCTGGGCCCCACCGTCACCGCCAGCACCAGCGCCAGCAGAATGCTGGGAAAGGCCAGGAAGCCGTCCGCCGTGCGCATGATGAGCGCATCGACCCACTTGCCGCAGTAGCCCGCGAGCAGGCCCAGAACGGTGCCCACGGTGCCGCCCAGCGCGATGGTGGCCAGCGCCACGCTGAGCGAGACCCGGGTACCGAGGATGATGCGGCTCAGGACGTCGCGCCCGAGCCGGTCCGTCCCCAGCGGATACTCCCAGGAGCCGCCGGCGAACACTGGCGGCAGCTGCCCCTTCGCAGGGTTGATGCCCAGCGGATCGTGCGGGGCCAGAACGCCGGCGAACACGGCCAGCAGAATGGTGAGCACGACGATGCTCATGGCCAGCAGAGGCAGGCCCGTGCCTCTGAGCCGCAGCACGGGCTGCATCCAGGCGGGCGCCGACAGGGCGAGCGATGATTTCATGTCAGATCCTGACACGCGGATCGATCAGCCCGTAGCTGACGTCCACGAGAAAATTGATGGCAACGATGATGGCGGTGTAGACCAGCACGGAGAGCTGCAGCACCGGGAAGTCGCGCCAGAGCGTGGACTCGTAGGCCAGATACCCCAGGCCGGGCCAGCCGAAGACCACTTCGATGACGACCCCCGAAGCGATGATCACGCCATACATGAAGCCGATGAAGGTCACCACAGGAATCAGGGCGTTGCGCAGCGCATGCTTCCACACGACCGCCGATTCGCGCACCCCCTTGGTGCGCGCCAGCTTGATGAATTCGGCGTCCAGCACTTCCAGCATGGATGAGCGCAACAGGCGCACGATACCGGCACTGATGCTCCAGCCCAGCACGATACTGGGCAGTACATAGTGCTTCCAGCTGCCCACGCCCGAGCTGGGCAGCCAGCGCAGCCCCACGGCAAAGATGAGGATCAGGATGACGCCCAGCCAGAACGCCGGCGTGGACTGTCCCAGCAAGGCAAATCCCATGCTGAAACGATCCCAGGCCCGGCCGCGGTGCACGGCCGCCATGACGCCCAGCGGCACGCTGATGAGCAGCGCCACGAACAGGCCGGCCGTCGCCAGGACCAGCGTGCGCTCGACCCGGCTGAAGACCAGCTCGGTCGCCGGCGCACCCGTGCGGATGGACACGCCAAAATCGCCGCGCAAGGCATCCGCCAGGAAGATCATGTACTGCTCGGCGATCGGCCGGTCCAGCCCCATCCGTTCGATATAGGCCACGCGCTGCGCCGGCGTGGCATCGGTCGGGAGCACCAGATCGGCCGGGCTGCCCGAGGAGCGCGCCAGGACGAAGACGATGAGGCTGGTCATGAGCAGCGTAATCAGGGCCTGGGCCAGCCGGGAAAGAATGAACCGGATCATGAGCACTTCCTTGCAGGTTGCGGCGGCAGCTGCACGTCGCGCACATCCACCACGCCATGCGGATGGGCCTGAAAACCGGTCACACCCGGTCGCCATCCGACCAGTACATGCGATGAAAACAGGGTCAGCACGGGCAGTTCCTCGCGCAGAAGGTGCTGAATGCGGCCATACCACGCCCTGCGCTGCGCATCATCACTGCTACGCCGCGCCTGACGGGCCAGATTGTCCACTTCGCGGTTGCCATGGCGGCCCGCATTGAACGCGCCATCGCTGCAGAATTCACGTCTTAACAATGTATCTATATGTGGTCGGCTCGCCGTCCCCTGGATCGCCATCTGCCAGGGTCCGTGCGTGTAAACATACGGCCACCAGGGCGGATCATCGTAGGCGGTCGACTGCATGTGCACGCCAACCGCCGCCAGGTCGCGTGCCACCGCCTGCGCAACGGCGGGCAGGGGTGCCGTGGACGGGTGCGCCACGCTCAGGCTCAGGCCCGCCGCATGACCCGCCTGTGCCAGCAGACGGCGCGCCCGCTCTGGGTCGCAGGCCATGGGTTCCAGCGCACAGGCCCAGGGATCATCCTCGGGCAGGATGCCGTCGCCCAGGCGTGCCTGCCCGCCCATGACGTCGCGAATGAGCCGCTCGCGATCGACGGCATGCGCGATCGCCTGGCGCACGCGCACGTCGTCAAAGGGCGCTTGCGCGCAATCGAAGCTCAGCAGCACGCGCGCCTGCGACGGCGCCGCCATGGTCTGCAGCAGCCCCTGCTGCGCCAGCCGCTGCGCCGCCGAACCCGGCACGTTTTCGACGATATCGGCCCCGCCCTCCTCGATCACGCGCAGGCGCTCCTGCGCATCGGGCGCGAAGCGGATGTGCACCGCCTCGAAATTCGCCGCGCCCACCCCGCGCGCGTCGCGATGGCGCGCCAGCACCAGCCCGCGACCCCGGTCCCAGCGCTCCAGGCGCCAGGGACCCGTACCGCAGGGCTGGTCGGCCGTATCGTCCACGATGTGCGTGCGCCACGCCAGGTTGTACAGGAAAGCCTCGGCGGGATGATGGAAGACGAATTCCAGCGCATGGCGGTCCTGCACGTCTATCCTCGCCAGATCTTCGTAATCCTGATGCAGCACGCTGTTGCTGCGCCCGTTGAAGATCTGTCCAAAAACCCGCTTCACGTCGTGGGCCGTGCACGGCCGGCCCGAATGAAAGCGCGCCTGCGCATCGAGCGTGAAGCGGTAACGCGTGCGGCAGGGCGACACCGTCCAGTGCACGGCCAGGTCCGGCTGCAGGCGCCCCTGGTAATCGATGCGCACCAGACTCTGGCACAGCAGCTTGAGCACCACCGTCGCTGCGCTGGAATCGGCATTCAGCGTATTGGGCGCCAGCGAAATGGCATCGTGTTTGAACAGCAGGCGCAGAACGTTCATGCAGGCACCATGAGGGGCGCAGGACGGTGGATCACTCCGGCCGATCGCCTCGAAATACACTTGGTATACCAGTATGACACCATAAAAACCCCAGAAAAGTTGGAATAATCTGCAACAGGCACCCACCGCTTGCGACGCGTGCCTGCGCCAGGTCTTCGAATCAGCGCGAAGGCTTCCAGACCGGCGGCGGTTGGCTGCCCACCTGGGAAACGATGGCGCCGTAGGCCTCGGGACGGCGATGGTGGGCAAAATTGAAGGTCGCCGGCCGATCCGGCGTACCACGATTGACGAGGCAGAGATCCAGGTCGCATTCCGCCACGATCAGCTCGTCACCATCGCCCGATGCGCGGGCGATGATTTCACCCGACGGGTTCACGATGATGGAACCGGCGATCATGGCCTGCCCTTCGCCCGATCCGGTCTTGGCCACCGCCACGGCAAAGCAGGTGTTCTGGTAGCACCCGGCCTGGACGGACAGATCGGAATGGAACACCTTCAGGTAATGGGGCTGGTAGAACTTCTGGTCCAGATGATCCACCGGAGTGTTGTAGCCCACCATGACCAGTTCCACTTCCTGCAGGCCCAGCACGCGCCAGGCTTCCGGCCAGCGCCGGTCGTTGCAGATCAGCGCGCCCATGTTGGTCGCCACGCCGTTGAGCGCCGCCCGCACGACCGGAAAGCCAAGATTGCCGACCTCGAAATAACGCTTCTCCAGGTGCTGCAGGCGGCGCTCGGGAATGTATTCCTTGTGTCCGGGCAGGTGGATCTTGCGATATTTCAGCATCAGCTCGCCGTCGGGCGATACGATCACGGCCACGTTGAAGCGGCGCGTGCGCAACACACCCGCATCGTCCACTTCCTCGACGCGCTCCGCATAGCCCAGATGCAGGGTAATGCGGTATTCCCGCGCCATGGCGAACAGGGGCTCCAGTCCCTTGGGCGGGAACGTCGATTCGTACCAGGCGTCGACGGTCGCCACGTCCTCTTCATACCAGCGCGGGAAAAAAGGCGTCAGGCACAACTCCGGAAACACCAGCACATCCACGCCCCGCCGGTGCGCGCGTTCAGTCAGCGCGCACAGCCGCTGCACGACGGACTCGCGCGATTCTTCCCTGGGTATGGCGCCGACCTGAGCGGCACCGACAACAACGATTCTCGACATCTCGCTTCCCTTCCTGGTTGTTCCTGATGAATAAAACGATTGCTGCGCTCAGGCCGCGCCGGACCCGAACGTTCTCAAATTGGCGCACGCCAGCCCCACCGTCGCCGCTATCGGATCGATCACGCGCAGGCCGCAGGCCTGCTCCAGCGCCGGGGCGAACGGCACCAGGCCGGCGCAACCCAGGATGATGGATTGCGCGCCCTGCCCTTTGAGCGTCGCGCCCGCCTCGCTCAGGCGGCGCAGCGTCAAGGCCTTGTCGTGATTCAGCTCGAGGATGGGAATCTCGATGGACAGGTCGGCGCTCAGGCGCGCCGTGATGCCCAGTTCGCGTGCGTAGCGTTCGTGGCGCCAGCTGGCCCGGATATCCGTGGAGAGGATGCCGAAGCGATCACCCAGCGACATGGCGATATAGAAACTGCTCTCGGCAATGCCGTAGACCGGTCGCGGTGTCGCCTCGCGCGCCGCGGCCAGTCCGGGGTCGCCGAAACAGGCAATGACGAAGGCATCCGCATCCGTCCTGCGCGCCATCAGATCGCACAGCGGCAGGCTCACGCGCGCCTTGTCCATCTGCGTCACGATGCCGGCGGGCCCTTCTTTCAGCGTCAGGCATTCCACCGTCATGTCGGCGCTGCGATGCACATCGAGCACGGCGCTGAAATCATCGGTGATCTGCTGCGTGCTGTTGGGATTGATCACCACAATGCGATAGGACATGACTTTCTCTCCGGAGTAAATGTGCGCCCGTCAATGACTGAAGCGCCGGGCACCGCCATCCACGTGGATGACCTGGCCCGTGATATAGCGCGCCAGCGGCGAACACAGGAAGGTGGCCAGGCAGGACAAATCCTCGGGCTGGCCCACATAGCCCGCCGGAATCTCGCGCGCCGCCTGCGCCAGTTTTTCCGGCGTATCGAGAATCCGCCTGTCCATCTGTTCGGAATGCAGGCGGCCGGGCGCGATGCTGTTCACCGTGATGCCGTCCCGCGCCAGAACACGGGAAATGCCCTTGGCCCAGATATGCACCGCGCCGTTGGGCGCATTGGCCGGATTGATGTCGCGCGGCTCATCCTGGCCCGTCAGATTGAGGATGCGGCCAAAGCCCTGCGCCTGCATGTCCGGGATCAGGCGATGCGCAAGACGGCGCCCGGACTCGAAATTGAGCAGCATGGCCTCCTGCCAGACCGCATCGCTGCCCAGGTCGGGCTGCGAGCGGCTGCCGCCCGCATTGTTGACGAGGATGTCGCAGCGCCCGAACGCCTGCAGCACGGCATCGCGCAGACGGTCCGCCGTTTGCGCCAGCGTGATGTCCGCCGCGATCGTCACGGCCTGCGCCGACGCGGGCAAGGCATCGGCCACGGCGCGCAGGGCGGCCTCGCCGCGCGCCACCAGCGCCAACCGGCAGCCTTCCCGTGCCAGGCTCACGGCAATGGCCCGCCCCAGTCCACGGGATGCGCCGGTCACCAGCGCCACCTTGCCTGTCAGTTCGAGATCCATTGCTTCCTCCTGTTCAATGCGCCCGCTCCAGCGCCTTGTGCTCCATGCGCGAGAGCAGACGCACCAGCGGCCACAGCATGAGGAAATACACAATGGCTGCAGCCACGATGGGCGAGGCGTTGTACGTGGCGCTTTGCGCCTGCCGGGCCTGGAACAGCAGCTCGGGCAGTGCCACAACGCTGGCGATCGAGGTGAACTTGACCACTTCCAGCGTATTGCTGACCAGATCCGGAAGCATGTTGCGGACCGCTTGCGGATATACAATGTTGAGCATCACCTGGCGCTTGCTCAGACCCGTGCTGCGCCCCGCCTCCAGCTGGCCGCGCGGCACGCTTTCCAGGCCCGCGCGCAGAATCTCGCCGTAATAGGCGCTGGTATTCAGGAAAAACCCGATGGCAACCGCAGTCCAGGCGCTGATCTCCACGCCCGCGAACGGCAGACCGGCGTAGAGCAGCACCAGGAGAACCAGCGGGGGCAGCGCGCGAAACACGTCTACCCAGACCACAGAGAACCAGCGCAGCACGCGCGGGCTGTCGAAACTGAGCTGCGCCATCAGCAAGCCGCCCAGAAAACCCGTGGGAATCGCCACCAGGCTCAGCAATATCGTCTGTATCAACCCCTTGATGAGGATGGGCGACGATTGCGCCACGATACTCAGATTGAAAAACGCGTCGATCAGATCTTTCATGGTCCCCCCTATCTTTTGAGGGTATAGCGCCTGCCCACCCAGCGGCTCAGCATCAGGAACGGCATGAACAGCGCGATATAGGCGACGCACCCCAGCAGCAGCGGCGACGGATTGGACGAAAAGGCCACCGCCATCTGCGACGCGCCCAGAATCTCCTGCACGCCAACCACCGCCCCCAGCGCCGTGCCCTTGGTGGTCACGATGACGCGATTGGTCAGCGACGGAATCGTCAGGCGCACGGCCTGCGGAATGACCACGTGGCGCAAGGTTTCCATGTGGTTCAGCCCGGTCGCCCGCGCCGCCTCCCACTGGCCCCGGCTCACCATGTTGAAACCGGCCCAGTAGATTTCCTCGGAAAACGCCATCAATACCAGGGTCAGGGACAGCCAGGTGGCCATGAAACCGGACAAGTCCAGCCCCACCATGGGCAGACCGAAAAACAGCAGCAGAATGATGACCAGCGGCGGCAGGGCGCGCAGCAGATCCACCACGAAGACAATCAGGACATTGACCGGCCGTATCCCCAGGCTGCGCAGGGCGGCCAGCGCCAGGCCGGCGGCCAGCCCCGCCACGACCACGGCCAGCGCCAGCAATACCGTCAGCACAAAACCTTCCAGCACGTAGGGCAGGTACTTGAGCATGACCTGCGCATTGAGGAAGTTGAAGACGAAATCCTGCCAGGCGTTCATGTCAGACCCTGTTGATCTGCCGGATGAACTGGCGCGTGCGCTCGTGCTGCGGCGCGTCGAAAATATCGGCAGGCGGCCCCTCTTCCAGCACTTCGCCGTCGGCCATGAAGACCACCCGATCGGCCGCCGACTTGGCGAAAGCCATCTCGTGGCTGACCACGACCATGGTCATGCCGCTGTCGCGCAACTCGTGCATCACCTTGAGCACGCTGCCCACCAGCTCGGGATCCAGCGCACTCGTGGGCTCATCGAACAGCATGACCCGGGGCTCGAGCGCGATGGCGCGCGCAATGGCCACACGTTGCTGCTGCCCACCCGAGAGCTGTTGCGGCATCTGCCGGTGCGTGCGCTCGGGCAGATCGACCCGTTCGAGCGCGGCGCGCGCGATGGCCTGCGCTTCCGCGCGCGTCTTGCCCAGCACCTTGCGCAGCGCCAGCATGACATTGTCCTGCGCCGTCATGTGCTGGTAGAGGTTGAAGGACTGGAACACCATGCCGATCTGCCGGATGGCCTGGCGCAGATTGGTGCGCGGGCTCATCATGTCCATGCCGTTGACATGAATGGACCCGCGCTCGGGCGTCTCCAGGCGGTTCAGGCAGCGCAGCAAGGTGCTCTTGCCCGAGCCCGAAGGCCCGATGATGAACACCAGCTCTTTTTCGCGCACCTGCAGGTCCACCCCCTTGAGGATGGGCTGGGTCGTATAGCTTTTCCAGATACCCCGGGCTTCGACCAGCAAGCCCGGCTGCGCACCCGCGTCTGCCTGATTCACCGTAGTTTCCCGCCTGTTTCAATCACACTTGAGCTCATGCGGCGTGGGGTCGTAACCGTCCATGCCCGGTACGCCATACCCGGGGAACACCGTCACTTCCTGCGCATCCGGTGCCGGCGGCTGGCCGAACCACTTCTCGGACAGTCGGGCCAGCGTACCGTCGACCTTCAGGCACTCCAGCGCGTCCTCGACCTTGTTGCGCATCTCGACATTGCCGCGCTTGAACGGCAGTGCAAACGGCAAGCGCGTCTCCTTGAGCGAAAAATCGGGCACCAGCATGGGATTGCTGCTCGCGACGTAGCTCAGGACGGTGTTGCCCGTCAGCGTGGCGTAGGCGCGCCCGTTCATGACGGCCTGGATGGCGTCGGGCTGGGTATCGAAGGGCTGGGCGGTGAAGCCGTACTTCCCGCCGTTCTCGACCACCCACTGGTGATACGGCGCACCCTTGTTCACCGCGATCACCTTGCCTTTCAGATCTTCCAGGCGGGTGATGGGGTCGCTGCCCTTGCGAATGCCGAACTGCCATTCGGTATACAGATAACCTTCCGTGAACAGCACATTGCTGGCGCGCTCCGCGTTCACGCTGAGCACCGCGATCAGAAAATCGTAGCGGCCGGCATTCAGCGCCGGGATCAGGCCGGACCAGTTCGCATTGTCGATCGCGACCTTGCGGTTCATGCGTTTGCCGATCGCCTCGGCCAGATCGATGTTGAAGCCCTGCAGGCCGCCATCGAGCTTGGCGAAGGCATGGGGCGCGAAAGTGCCGTCCACCGCAGTACGCAGCGGCGGCTCCTCGGCCTGCGCGCCGGCGCCCAGCGCCAGCGCACCCGCCACGAAACAGTGGCCGGCCACGCGCCGCGCTTTCCCCAGCCAGAACGGCAATACCGCAGCCTGATTACGATGGGTCGTCATGATGTCTCCTTGGTTTTCAAAAGCGGAACGCACGGGCTGGCGCAGGGCCGGCCCTCGATGACAGGGCCTGGCTAGTCGATGTCCAGCAGGCCACGGATAAAACGCGACTCCTTGCGCACGACGGCCGGCGCAGACAAGGGCGCCGGCTTGCCGCGCCGGATCATCTCGCCGCTGCCGCGCCCGACCTTGAGCGCACCTTCGGCGACGGCGATGCGCCCGCGGCTGATGACGGTCTGCGGCCAGCCCGTGAGCGTCATGCCCTCATACGGCGAATAGCCTGTACCATCGTGCAACAGGTCGGCCGTGATGCGGACTTCACGCTGCGCGTCCCAGATGACCAGATCGGCATCGCTGCCCGGCGCGATCGTGCCCTTGCGGGGATACAGACCGTACATGCGCGCGGCATTGGTCGACGTCAGCGCGACGAACTGGTTCAGCGTCAGGCGACCCTTGCCGACCCCTTCGGAAAACAGCAGGGGCAGGCGCAGCTCCAGGCCGGGCACACCGTTGGCCATCTGGTTGAAACGCGTATCCTTGCCGTGCGGAATCTTGCCGCTTGCGTCAAAGCGAAACGGGGCGTGATCCGAAGAGAACAGCTGCAGTACGCCCGACTGCATGGCTTTCCACATCATCTCCTGGGACGCGGCATCGCGCGGCGGCGGGCTGCAGCAGAACTTGGCGCCCTGCACATCGGGCAGGTCCAGATCATCGGCCGTCAGAAACAGGTATTGCGGGCAGGTTTCGCCGTGCACCTGGGCGCCCAGCGCCTGGGCGCTGCGAATCGCCTGCGCCGCGCCGGGCGAGGACACATGCACGATGAACACCGGCACCCCAAGCACGCTGGCGAGCTGGATGGCGCGATGCGTCGCCTCATCCTCGGCGGCGGAATCATGCGCCACCGCATGATATTTGGGCGCCACGTAGCCCTTGCTGATCAGATGGCGCGCAATCCACAGGATGACGTCATTGTTCTCGGCATGGACCATGGGCAGCGCCCCTTCGCGCGCCGCCACGGAAAACACGTCCAGCAGCTGCGTATCGTTGAGCTTGAGCGTCTCGTAGGTCATGAAGACCTTGAACGACGTGATGCCCTGCCGGATGAGGGCAGGCAGGTCATGCTGCAGGGCCTGCGGCGTGGGATCGGCGATGACCAGATGGTAGCTGTAGTCGATCACGGCCTTTTCTGCGGCGCGGCGCTCATAGTCCTGCGCACGCTCCGCAAGCGAATCGCCCTTGAACTGCACCGCGAAAGGCAGGATGCAGGTCGTGCCGCCATGCACGGCCGAGACGGTGGCCGAATACCAGTCGTCCGCGCACTCGGCGCCCATGGACGAAATCTGCTCGACGTGGCAGTGGGCGTCGATGCCGCCCGGTGTCACGATGCGCCCTTGCGCGTCGATATCCTGCGCGCCGGCCGGCAAACGGTCGGCCACTGCCGTCACTCGACCGGCAGTGATGCCGATGTCGCCCGAGAAATCATCGGTGGCGGTCACGATGCGCGCATTGCGGATCGTCAACTCAAACGTGTCAGTCTTGGTCACAACATTGCTCCTGCCAACGCGGGTCTGCCTGATACAGTGATTAGATTCTGGGGAGTGCACGGTACGAAGTCAACTCGGTGGCTCGCCTGGCGCAAGCTCCGTACTTACCCTGAGCAGCCGCCATAAGTCGCTGTTTTTGATAAGATATTCTTACCCTTGATTTTTCACCGTACTTTTCCCCATAATCGGGGCTTATGGCATGCGGCCAAATCCTCATATCGCCCCGACCCAGCCGGGTGCGGCTGCGATGCCGCAGGCACACCACGCATGCCAGGGGGTTGATCCATGCAGGAATCCTCGTCTCCCGCATTCTCGCGATTGCTGAGCATGCGCCAGATCGAAGTCTTCTACGCCGTGATGAGCACGGGCTCGGCCAGCGCCGCAGGCCGCATGCTGCACGTCTCGCAGCCGGCCATCAGCCGCACGCTGAGCGCGACTGAATCCCGGCTGGGCTATGCCCTGTTCGAACGCCTGGGGGGCCGCCTCCGTCCCACCTTCGAAGCCAAGCAGCTGTACGCCGAAGTGCGCCAGGTCTACCTGGGCATCCTGCGCGTGAACGACGTCGCAAAAGTGCTGTCGATCGATCGCAGCAGCATGCTGCGCGTCATGTCCACGCCCGCCCTGTGCGAATCCGTCATTCCCGACGCCATGAAGACATTCCGGGCAAAATATCCGCACACGCGCATCAAATACCTGACGCTGACGCTGGATTACCTCTTGCCCGAGGTCTTGCTGGGACACACCGACATCGCCATCACCATGACGGTGCCCCCGGAGCATACGGATCTGCTGGTGACCGAAATTGGCCGCCATCAGGTGCTGTGCCTGATCCCCAGGCAAAACCCGCTGGCCGCCCGGGACAGCATCCGCATCGAGGATCTGCGCGCGCAGCGCCTGATCGGCTACGGCAGCGACACGCCCTTCGGCAGCCTGTTGCGGCCATTCCTGGAATCGGACGCGGGCCATCCCATCGAGAACGACATCGAGGTGCGCTCGACGGTCACCGCCGTGAACCTGGTCTGCCACGGACTGGGCGTGGCCCTGGTCGACCCCTATTCCGTGACGACGGACATTCTGCGCAAGACCGTCGCCCGGCCGCTGAACCCGCCGCTGCCGCTGCGAGTCCATGCCTTCCAGTCACGCACCGAAACGCGCTCCAACCTGGGCAAGCCTTTCCTGTCCATCGTGAAGCGCGTCTTCCAGGACTATGCGCCCGGTTTATGAGCCCGCCTTGCGCCGACCGCGTCAGCGCGCGGCGGCCAGCGCCTGGCCGAAGATGGCCAGCGCTTCGTCGATCTGCTCGCGCGTGATGATGAGCGGCGGCAGCCAGCGCACCACCTGGCGCTGCGGGCCGCAGCGCAGCAGCAGCAAGCCGCGCGACTCGCACGCCTCGGCGACGCGCCCGGCGCGCGCGCCATCGGGCCGCCCGTCCCTGTGGAATTCGCAGCCCAGCATCAGGCCCAGGCCGCGCACTTCCGCGATTTCAGGGTACTGGGCCTGCAGGGCTTCCAGACCCTGGCGCAGATGCGCCCCCTGCTCGGCCGCATTCGCCACCAGCCCTTCGCGCTCGATCACGTCCATGGTGGCCAGGGCGGCCACGCAGGCCACCACATTGCCGCCGTAAGTGCCGCCTTGCGAGCCCGCGCGCCCTTTCGCCATCAGCGCGCGCGGCGCGGCGAAGCACGACAGCGGAAAGCCCGAGGCCAGGCCCTTGGCCGTCATGAGAATATCCGGCTGCACGTCGAAATAGCTGTGCGCCCAGTACTTGCCGCTGCGCCCGTTGCCGGTTTGCACTTCATCCACCGCCAGCAGCATGCCGTGCCGGTCGGCGCGCTCGCGCAAGCCCTGCATGAAACGCCGGTTGGCCGGAATGAAGCCACCTTCGCCCTGGATGGGCTCGACCAGGAAGCCCGCCGTATCCTGCGGGGCGCTGAACGTCTCGAAAATGAAATCCAGCTCGTTCAGGCAGAAATCCGTAGCCTGTTCTTCGCTCCAGCCATAACGCAAGGCAGCCGGGAAAGGCGCCACGATCACGCCGCCCATGAGCGGCTGCAGGCCGGACGTATACGCCGTGCCCGACGTCGTCATCGAGGCCGCCCCCATGGTGCGCCCGTGAAAGCCCCCATGGAATACGACGATGTTGGGCCGCCCCGTGGCGTGGCGCAGCAGGCGCATCACGCCCTCGGCCACCTCGGTGCCGGCACTGGCGTAAAACAGCGTATCGATATCGCCCGGCATCTTCTCGGCCAGACGGGCCGACAGATCCAGGATGGGCTGGTGCATGATGGTGGTGTACTGCCCGTGGATGAGCTTGCCCACCTGCTCGCGCACCGCTTCCACCACATGCGGGTGGCAATGACCGGTACTCGTCACGCCGATGCCGGCGGTGCAGTCGATATAGCGCTTGCCTTCGCGCGTGAACAAGTAGATACCCTCACCACGATCGGCCAACACATGGCTGGCCTGTTGCAGCAAGGGAGACAGGTGGGATTGGGCTTGGGCGGACATGATTTCTCCAGGGAAGTGAACCAGAAGCCTTCAGACGTCAGGTTAGCACCGAGCGGCGTGGTGGAAAAGCGGGGTGGGCGCCACACACCTTATCGGACTACCGGGTTGGGGAGGGAGGAAACAGGCTCAAAGTACAATCCGTATTGCGTCGTTGGCCGCCCTGCCACGTCCGGGTGGTCACGATCATCGGAATCACTGGTCACGATACCGGACTATGTGGTCACGATGCCGGAATCGGTGGTCACGATCAACCGGAATAACCAGCTGTGATCTGATCCCGCCTTAGCTGCTTGCGTAACACGGCCTTGCCGCGACTATCCGCGCAGTGGATTTGGAACACATTCTTCGCCAAATCAATACCAACTGTCGTAGTCTTCATGGTGGACGCTCCTCTTAATGTCAGTGGCTGTTGACAACTCCACTATCGGGCACTTCAATGCCGAAACTTGAGCAGGAGCGTCCATCCCATTGCTTACGGTTGACCGTACGGTTCATCCCCGCTCGCGCGGGGAACAGTACACACTGCGCCCCACGTTAAGGCGTCGAATCGGTTCATCCCCGCTCGCGCGGGGAACAGCGGGCCAGTCGGGTCGGATTGAAGCCGCTAAACGGTTCATCCCCGCTCGCGCGGGGAACAGAGCCAGCGAAAGGGGAACGATACGGCCCAGACCGGTTCATCCCCGCTCGCGCGGGGAACAGATGACGGTACCCCGTTGTGATGCCTGCCTTGCCGGTTCATCCCCGCTCGCGCGGGGAACAGTTGCTCGTACCCACGCATAAATTCCTGCGCCGCGGTTCATCCCCGCTCGCGCGGGGAACAGCCCCGGAGAGACCTCGAACAGCCGCATCACCACGGTTCATCCCCGCTCGCGCGGGGAACAGTCGACGATCATATCTTCCCACCAGTCGGCCGACGGTTCATCCCCGCTCGCGCGGGGAACAGGCAACTCCCCCGACTGTCCGGGCTTGACGTTGCGGTTCATCCCCGCTCGCGCGGGGAACAGGTTTTAAAATCTCCACAATCGCC
>JACDJB010000078.1_pt1 | contig 140644 bp, 138 predicted proteins | sample 7454121 | NCBI WGS metagenome assembly JACDJB01 (sample SAMN14253290, study PRJNA609438) | sludge metagenome | isolation source: sludge after 25d culture with pyrite | collected 2018-12-20
CGCACGCGAGGCGGGAGACAACCGTGACTATCGCAACGCGGGTGCTGGTGCTGTTGTGTGGGCGGCGTTCCGCGTCGGGCCCGCCGACCACACCGCTCGTCAGTGACGATTCTGGATCGCCACGTCGCTCGGCTTGACGTCCTGTAGCCAGTAGCCGAACCACTGACGCAACCGACCCAATCTGTCCACCAGCAACCACGGCTCCCCGGTGCGGGAGAGATCGTGGTTGGAACGCGGATAGCGCACGAACTCCACCGGCACGTCCTGCTTCTTGAGGGCGGCGAACCACTGTTCGGCGTCGGCCATTGGCGTGCGATGATCCTCTTCCGACTGCACGATCAGGGTCGGTGTCTTCACCCGGCTCACGAAGCGGATCGGCGAGAGCGTGTCGTACATGGCGATGTTCTCCCACGGCTTGCCGTAGAACTCGAACTCCGTGAGCCCCTGGGCATCGGACGCGCCGTACCACGACCACCAATTACTGATCATGCGGTCGGCCTGGGCTGCCTTGAAGCGATCCGTCTTGGTGGTGATCCAGGCGGTCATGAAACCGCCATAGGAACCGCCCGTGACTCCCATGCGAGTGCTGTCCACATCCGGTCGGACCGACACCAGGTCGACCGCCTTCATCAGGTCCTCATAGTCCTCGGCTCCCCAGCGGCCGCGTGTCTCATAGGTGAAATCCGCACCATAGCCGCTGGATCCGCGCGGATTGGTGTAGAGCACCATCATCCCGGCACCGGCAATGTTCTGGAATTCGTCGAACCAGTTCTCGCCGTACGCTGAATGCGGACCACCGTGGATGTAGAGAACCACCGGGTACCGCTTGCCTGACTCATAACCGAACGGTTTCATCAGCCAGCCTTCTATCTCCCTGCCGCCCACGGACGTATACGTGAACCGCTCGGCGTCGGAGAAGGCTACCTCCTTCATCAGGGCGTCGTTGAAGCTGGTCAACTTCCGCTCGTTGCGGCCATCGGAGTCCACGATGTAGAGCTCGGTCGGCTGGGCGGTGCTGGTGGCCACGAACGCCACCTTCTTTCCTTTCGCATCGACGGAGGAACCCATGATACGTCGGCGTCCGCTGACGATCTCCTTCCGCGCACCCGTCCTGGGATTGACGCGGAAGATGGCGGTGCTGCCGCCGATGGTGGCGCGCATGAGCAGATCGCCGTCGGGCAGCCAGGTCACGTCATCGGGCTCGTAGGCCCAGTCGCCGAGCAGCTCGCGCGGCGTGCCGCCGTTGGCCCCGATGACGTAGAGGCGGAGCGGAGACGTACGGGTTGCGCGCGAGGTATAAGCGATGCTCTTGCTGTCGGGCGACCAGATCAGCCCGCTCTCCGAGCCCGGCAGCTCGGCCAGCCGTCGCGGCGCACCGCCGGCCTGGATATCGAGCAGGAAGATGTCCACGTCGTTGCGAACGGCCTCGTCCCGTGCTGCGTCGTAGGGCAGCTTGCCCAGCGAATCACGTTCCGCCTGAGCCACCGAGTCCGAGCGAAGGGCAGCGTCGGCCAGGAAGGCGACCGTGCGCCCGTCGGGCGAGACCACCGCGCCACGATGGGAGTAGTCACCGCTGGTGAGGGCACGCTTGCCGGTGCCGTCCATGTTGGCCATCCAGATCTGGGAGGCCGTGTACTTCCGGGCCTCGCGCGGGTTGGCGACGAAGCCCCGGCCGTTCGCCTTGTAGCCCATCTCCACGATGTGCCGCCCGTCAAAGCGACGCGTGTCCTGCGGTCGGGTAATGGCCCCGAACGGCGGACGGGCGGTGGCTGCCATGCGTCCGAAAGGATCGGCAGCCGCAGGGCGCGACGCCGAATCTTCCGGGGCGTCTGGCTGGCCGCCGGGTCCACCGAACCGACCGCCGGCGCCTCCCTCGGTCCAGACGGCGAAACTGTTGTTGGCCGGGGTTGAACCGTTCGGGTAATCCGGGAGCTGGATCGCCTCGCCTCCTGGTGCGTCCATGCGCAGCGCCCAGGTGGAGCCCTTGCCACCAGGCCGCTGGGAACTGAAGAAGAGGTACTTGCCGTCCGGCGACCAGCGCGGATTGGAGCTCTCCGTTCCGGGCGAGGTGTAGCGAGCCGGCTCTCCGCCGGCGGTCGGCGCGACCCAGATCTCCGAGTGGCGCTTGTTCTCGCTCTCGCGAACGGTGGTGACCGTCACGGCAACCCGCTGACCGTCGGGTGAGATAGCCGGGCTTGAGAGAGTCGTGACCCTGTACCAGTCAGCCGGCGTGAAAGCGCGCGGCGCGGCCGCAGCCGCGTTGGAGCGCGCCGCTGGCCCCTGGGCTACCAGCGTCGCGGGAGCAACGGCTGACATGGCAAAGCCCGCCAGCAGCGCCGCGCGAACGGAAATCATGAGATGCGACATGGATCCTCGGACCGGGGGAACGAAGAGGATGGCGCGGCGCTGGATGGCGCCGGCCGATATCTTGAAAACGTGCGACGACCGTGCACTGTTGAGCGGGCCACCCGCCTTACGGGCTGGCGCGAGCGGTGCAATGGCCGTCACGAGCGGCCGGCGCCAGAGCCGGATTGAGACTGTTCCTCGTTCAGATTCTCGCCATGTCCATCGCTACCGTCAATCCAGCCACCGGCAGAACACTCCGGACCTTCGAGGCGCTCACCGATGCCCAACTCGAGCAGCGGGTTGCGGCTGCCGCATCTGCGGCCACGCTCTGGCGAGCCACGCCACTGGGGGAGCGCCTGGCCGTCGTCCGCCGTGCCGGCCAGCTCCTGGACGAACGGCAGGATGAGTACGGCCGGTTGATGGCCGAGGAGATGGGCAAGACCATCGGGGCCGGCCGCGGCGAGGCTGCCAAGTGCGCTGTCACGTGCGCCTACTACGCCGACAACGGCCCTGACATCCTCGCGCCGGAGAAGGTGGAGTCGAGTGGGGAGTGGCTGGGCGAGGTGCGCTTCCAGCCGCTGGGCGTGGTGCTGGCCGTGATGCCCTGGAACTTCCCCTTCTGGCAGGTGATCCGGTTTGCCGCCCCGGCCCTCGTGGCGGGCAACGTGGCGCTGCTCAAGCACGCCTCCAACGTGCCCCAATGCGCGCTCGCCCTCGAGACGTTGTTCCGCGACGCCGGCGCGCCCGATGGAGTGTTCCAGGCACTCCTGATCGGCGCCGAGCGGGTATCGGCCCTGCTCGACGACCCTCGCATTGCCGCGGCGACCCTCACCGGCAGCGAACCCGCTGGCCGCGCGATCGGCGAGGCTGCCGGCCGCAACATCAAGAAGACGGTGCTCGAGCTGGGCGGCAGTGATGCGTTCGTCGTCCTGCCGAGCGCCAACATCGCGCAGGCTGCGGCAACTGCCGTCAGGGCCCGAGTCGTCAACGCCGGACAGTCGTGCATTGCCGCCAAGCGCTTCATCGTCCACGACGACGTCCATGACGAGTTCACGGCGGCCTTCGTTGCCGGCATGGCTGCGCTAAGAGTTGGCGACCCGATGGACGAGTCGACAGACGTCGGGCCGCTGGCCACCGAACGGATTCTGGATGACCTGGACCGGCAGGTGAAGGCCAGCGTTGCTGCCGGCGCCCGTGTGCTGACCGGCGGCAGCCGGCTGGACCGCGCGGGGAATTTCTACCCGCCAACGGTACTGGCCGACGTTCCGGAGAGCGCACCCGCCTATTCCGAGGAGCTGTTCGGGCCCGTCGCGGCGCTCCTGCGGGCACGCGACATCGGCCATGCCATAGCCATTGCCAACGCCACCACATTCGGCCTCGGGGCCAGCGCCTGGACCAGCGACGACGCGGAGGCCGAACGGTGCGCGGATGAGTTGGAGGCGGGGAGCGTGTTCATAAACGCCATGGTCGCCTCGGACCCACGCTACCCCTTTGGCGGCATCCGGAACTCCGGTCATGGACGCGAGTTGAGCGCGTACGGGCTGCGCGAGTTCGTGAACGTGAAGACGGTGCGACGACGCCGCTGAACGAGCGTCCGGCGCAATGACCGCTGCACCGGACCCGCGGCAAGCTCAGCCCCCCCAGAGCGCCTTCCACCAGCGGCGCGACCGTTCGTGGCGCTGGGCATCCTTCACCGCGTCGCGCCAGGCTACCTGCATCTTCGCGGCATCGGCATCGAACCGCCGCTCCGGATCGGGATCGAGGCCCGTGCGGATCCAGTCGGCGAGGGCGTCATCCAGGCCCTCGTACGACAGTTCGCCACTCAGTTGCTGGGCGAGAATGCTGCGACCGTCGCTGCCTGTGAATGGCGGCCTTCCCATGAGCACGAAGTAGACGATCGCCGCCACCGCGAAGAGATCCACCGCCGGCCCCTGCAGTTCGCCGAGCAACTGCTCGGGCGCGGCGAACTGGGGACTTCCGGTAGTTCCGCGCACATCCTCGCCGGTCATCTTGGCGATGCCGAAATCGGCCAGCCGCCAGCGGCGGTAGCGGTCTATGAGGACGTTCTCCGGCTTGAGATCACGGTGGATGACGCCAACCGCGTGCGCCGCGGCGAGGGCGTCGAGCACCAGGTCCACCTGGGCGGCGACCTCGGAGAGCGGGCGCGCGCCGTGCTGCGCGACGAGCTGGGCGACCGATCCGCCCTCCGCCAGTTCCATCGTGTACCACGCGACCTCGGCACGACTATCCCAGTCGTGAATCGGTACGATGCCGGGGTGCGCCAGTTGCGCTGCCATGCGCGCCTCGCGCTGGAAGCGAGCGACCGCGCTCTCGTCGCGCGCGATGTGCTCGTGGAGCATCTTGAGGGCCACCTCGCGCTCCAGCGTGAGGTCGCGGACACGCCACACCGAGCCGAACGAACCCGCACCCAATCGCGACAGCACGTCGTAGTCGTCTCCTACCGCCCACCGCAGGCGCGTCTCCTCGCTCTGCTCACCCGCTTCCTCTTCCGTGTCCTCGGCGCCGACGAAGATCGCCGTTCGGGCCGATGACACCCGGTCCAGTGCGCGCAGCATCGCCGTGATGGTCGGGAAGCGCTGGGCTGGATCCGTGCTCAACGCCCGGTCCAGCAGCGTCGCCAGCCCCTGCGGGCAGTCCGGACGTACCCAGCGAATGGGTGGGATATCGCGCTCCGGGGGCAGCTCACCGACGAGGGTGGCGTAGCATAGCGCAGTCAGTTGCCACTGGTCGCTGGCCGGATCCGGATTCCAGCCGCTGTCACCCCATTCCGGCGGAGCGGGCATCCAGCGACGCGACGGCGCCAGCCCGGCCGGGACGTGTTCCTTGGCCATCGCCCACTGCCAGCCGATCAGCCAGAGCCGGCCCGAGGGAATGGTCCAGACCGTGTCCGGCCCCACGGCCCCGTGCACGGTTCCGGCATCATGCAGGTAGGCCAGCGCCGACCCTCCGCCACGCAGCACCTGCAGCACGAAGGCAATATCGCCGGCGCCAGCACGGCGAAGGCGCGCGCCCACCGTCTCGCCGGCAATCCACCGGCGCAGGTAGCCAGGCCCCCGGCGCCCTTCCCGGTGATGGGTCCAGTAGTGATAGGTGGTGGGAACCGACGGGTGGCTCAGATGCGCCAGATGCCGCGCCTCGGAGAAGAGCCAGGGCTCATGAGCAGGATCGGGCACGCTCACCAGCGACAGCGACCGTCCCAGAGCATCCACGACTTCCTGATAGTGACGATACTCCACCGCCACACCCTCGCGCCCCCACTGCCAGTTCTGCGGCAGTTGCCAGGCGGTCAGGTGTGACGGGACGGTATGCGTGAACTCGAACGGGCTATTCTGGTCTGTGGGACGCATCGACACTGCGGACATGTGACGTACAAGGTGACGCTAAGCGGGCGCGGCCGCCAGCACGAGCTCTACCTCCGTTCCACCATCCGGTACGGAGCGGATGACAATGCGTCCTCCCCAACTCTCCACGAGTCGGCGGCTGATGGCCAGTCCGAGGCCGCTCCCGCTGGTGCGGGTCGAGAAGTGCGGCTCGAAGATACGCGGCAGGACGTCGGCTGGAATACCATGACCGTCGTCCACGACGAGAACGCGGATCTCGTCCTCGCTCTCTCCGTCGACGCCCAACTCCACCCGAACTTCGCGAGCACCTGCGAGCCGGGCATTCTCGAGCAGGTTCAGTAGCACTTCGCGCAGCTCATCGGCACTCGCAATACCCATGAGCGGGCCGTCGGTGCCTGCGACTCGCCAGGCGACGCCGCTCCCACCGTCGCCACTGTCGACGGTGCCCAACCGCTCCAACTCCACGACGTCCTGCACCACATGTGCGATATCCACCGGCTCGCCGCTCCGCTGTTCAGGCGCGGTGCCGTACCGGCTGAAGGCGCGGGCGATCTGATCCAGCCGGTCGATCTCGGCGAGGATGCGCTCCACATTCTGGTCGAGGATGCGTTCGTAATCCTCCCTGCCCCGTCCGTATGCTCGCCGAAGATGCTGGACGCCAAGGCGAATGGGAGTGAGCGGATTCTTGATCTCGTGGGCCACCTGGCGTGCCATCTCACCCCAAGCGAGTACGCGCTGGGCGCGCGCCAGTTCGGTCACGTCATCCAGGGTCAGGACGGCACCGCCGCTGTGGAGCAATGGGGTGAGGCGGGCGTGAATGTGTCGGTGGCCCAGCGAGATCTCCACGAAGTCTTCGGCTGCCTCGCCGGGTGCCTGGGGCAGACGGCCCAGTCGTTCCTGCAATGCCGGCACTCCGAGCGCGCCCAGCGGGGTGCCGGTGCGCAGCACGCGACCGAAGAGGAGGGCGGCCGCCGGGTTGTACAGCGTCACCCGGGCCTGGTCGTCGACCGCCACCACTGCGCTGGCCACCTGACGCAACACCGCGGCAGTCCTTCGCTCGGCCTCCTCGAGTGCAGTGCGGCTGGCGCCCAGGTCGGCGGCCATGAGGCGGAATGCGGAGAAGACCGGCTCGAACTCTGCCGGGGGCGATGGTCCGCGAAGCGGAGGCTCGCGCTCACCGGCAGCAATGGCCAGTGCCGCCTCGCGAAGGGTGCCGATCGGACGGGCGAGTTGCCGCGCCGCCATGCCACTCAACCAGAGCGCAGCCAGCGCGCCGACGACGATAGCCAACAGGACCAGCACACCCAGGTCGCGCCGCCGCCGGTCCAGCGTCAGTTGGTCTGCGCCGGCCGGAATCGCCAGCACCGGACGGATGCCAGCCCCCGGGGCTGTCGAGGGCAACGCTCGATAGCCCACGAGCACCTGTGCGTCGCCCACCTCTCGCTCATGACTGAACGTCATGTGCGCGCCCTCGCCAACCACCTCCACGACGTCGGGAGCCAGTAGCCGGCCCAGCGGCGCCAGCGACGTGAGCAGGTCGTCGCTGGCGGCGGCCAGGATGCCATGCTCGTAGAGCAGCAGCGGTGGCGGGCCGAGCTGGCGCGCCAGGATCTGTTCGGCCGATGGCAGCGTCGCGCTCAGGTCGTCGGCCTCGGGTACCGCCGCCCGTAGCGCTTCGCCAACGAGCAGTTCGCGCGTCTGGCGCGCATCGCTCTGGAGCTGCCTTGCCGCCCAGATTCCGAATACCACCGCTGGCAGGGCGAAGAAACCGAACAGGGCCAGCGAGAGCCGCGAACGGTAGCTTCGCGACCATCGCCGGCGCTCCGCCCGCAGCCAGCGCCGGAATCCTCGCTCGACAACCAGTGTCAGCACCCAGAGTACGAGCACGATGGAAAGGTCCAGCAGGAGCACGAGCGCCCCGCGAGCAGCGAGTACCGGGAGCGAACGCAGTTCCAATTCCACGTGAACGTGCACCGGGCGGTCGGGAAGGGACTCCATCCAGTCACCGTGCAGCACGTTGCCACGGCGAGTCCACTGCTCGGCGCGTTTCTCGCTCGTGAGCTCTGCGGCCGGCGTCGGTGCGAGCGCGATCGCGTAGGGCGGTTCGGTGGCCGGTGCGGAGGTCCCGAGCAGCAGGGACGCGTAAAGGTTTTCCGGGAAGAGGCGGGTGCGGGCGGCCACTGCTGCCGTCGTCACCCATCCGTCTGCATGCGGAACCGCCATCATGAGTCGCACGCCGACCGGTGTCGTAACCGGCCCCATCACCATCCTTCCCGACGTGCGCGCCCCAGTCACGGCGTCGTGGAGCTCGGGCGGAACCCCATCACCGGCCACGTCCGTCAGCTGCGCCACGAGCTCACCGGCCGGGCTCCACGCACCCAACTGCACGGCGAAGTCGGCGGCTGCCAGATCGGACGCCGCATAGGCAGCGAGCAATTCGGCTCTCGAGTGAGGCGACGGCGCAGAGTTGAGGTCGTCCGCGAAGCGCTCCAGCAGCGTACCGACCACCGGGTCCACTCTCGTCAGCCCGGTTACATCCCGCTCGGCCAGTGCAACCCGCCCGCTCACGGTACTGCTCCAGACGAGGGTCATCGCACCCAGGCCGGCCACCGCAGCCGCTGACAGGACGACGGTGCGGGTACGCCGCGTGACAGCCAGTGCCCCTATGGCGACGATCCACAGCGCCGGATACCAGGGTGGCCAGCCTCCAGGGACATTCCACAACGGCTGGGCGAGCAGCGCGGCGCAGGCAGCGAGCACCGGAGCAATGAGCACCGGCAAGCCGACGCCGACACGGATCAGCGAACGACCAGCGGCCACTCCCCCAAGGATGGTCGCCGTGGCGGCAAGAAAGAGCGCCGTCTGCCAGGCGAGCCACAACGACGCTGGCACCCCACTCGCCGGTGCCGTGATCCCACGGGCCAGGTTTCTGAGGAGAAAGGGGCCGAGACCGACCACGATCAGCGTGACGATCACGGCTGCCCAGCGTGAGCGCAGCCGAGCCCCCGATCGGAGGAGCGCAAGCAGGGCCAGCAGGACCAGGCCACCGGATAGCATGAGCGCCCCGACCGTGGCCGTGAGCGCACCACCCAGTGGGGCAAAATAATACGTCGGGTCGAAGAGCTGGCTGACGTTGGAGAGCGCGTTGAGCGGGACAATGGCCACCGCTGCCAGCGCCACGGCAAGGGCGGCCAGACGAACGCCGAGCTGCTGGGACGGTCCCCACACGGAGGCGAGGAAGGTCACGGCGAGCAGGGAAAGCCAGAGCAATCCCCAACTCCGCGCACCTTCCTGCGTCCGAAGCACGATCTCATCGCGAACCAGCGGCGCCACGCGACCCAGCAACCAGTCGCCGTTCTGGAGGCGCAGTGCGGCATCAGCCACCGGAATCGCACCGGGGTCGGCGAGGTCGAAATGGACCGCCTGCGCAGCACTACTCGCCACTACCTGTTGCTCGAGCGACCGGGCCAGACGATCGGCCGGAGGGCGTGCCTGAAGCAGCAGGGTAGCGACGGCGCGTCTCGCGCCGCGACTCACGCCCACGGTGAGCACGTCGTAGAACGGCGTGCGCACGACACCCAGTCCATCCCCCATGCGTTCCAGCGGCACACGAAGCGTCCCTGCCCAGCCTCGCGGAACGCCATCCTCCATCAGCACCACTGCCAGCTCGGCATCGTCGAATCGCTCCAGCCGGCTCTCGAGGAAGGCAAATGTGTCGCTGCCGTCCGGCACCTCCAGCTCCACCGCCTCTGCGGCCAGGCCGGTGAGCTCCTCCGCGGCGGTTCCAAGGGCGCCGTCGAGCTGCATGGCGGCTGATTCCAGGGCGTTCCCTTCCCACGACGGCCATGCCGTCGCCAGCGTTCCCAGCGTATGCTGGGGGCCCAGGGCAGTGGCTACGAAGATGACTCCGAGCGCGGCCACGGCGACTCGCCACCAGCGTCGTGGGGCGCGGGCGCGCAGCGCTCGCCAGGCCACCCAGGAGGCGCCCGCGGTAGCCACGGCGGCAGCCGTCAGGTAGAGTACCGACGGTAGGCGGAGCCAGGCAGCAGCCGCCAGGACGACCAGTGCGCCCAACACGGACCAGCCATCACCGGTCGCGCGCCAGGCGCTGGACGCCATTCGTTTTCCAAGCCCCACCGCCGCTGATCCGATGACCGCTGCTCCCGACGCGAATGGACCGCGTCAGCTTAAAGAGATGCTTCCTGACCAGATCGCCGCCGCCCTGGCGCGTGATTCACGGCTGATCCTTCCTGTTGGCAGCCTGGAGCAGCACGGCCCCCACCTGCCACCCGGCTGCGATACGATCATCGCCGAGCGTCTGGCCGACGACCTCTCCGCCACCTTCGGTGTCCTGCGTGCTCCCACGGTGGAATATGGCGTGAACGTGGCCACTGAGCGCGGTCTCCCCGGCAGCGCGGGGGTTCGTCGCAAGACACTGCATCGAATGCTCAACGACCTGGTGGATAGCTGGGAGCAGGTGGGAGTGACGGAATTCATCCTCCTCACCGCTCACGGCCACGATCCCCACCAGGAGGCACTGGCGACAGTTGTTGCCAACGCGGCACGAATTCGCGTGGTGGACCTCCTTGCTGTACCCATGGCCGACCTGCTGGAAGGGCAGGACGAGCCGATGCACGGTGATGAGGTGGATACTTCGCTCATGCTGTATCTGGCGCCGCACCTTGTTCGTCTGGACCTGGCCCAGGACTATATGCTGTCGCGCGAACAGCTCCGGCGCTATCGTCGGGGTTGGTTACGGGTGCCCGAGGACAGCGCCGGCTCCATAGGTCGACCCAGCCTCGCCTCGGCGAAAAAGGGGGAAGCGATATACTGCCGGATCCGCGACCGGGTGGCGGCCCGGATCTTCATCTCCCCGGCCCCTGACGACGAACGATGACCAATGGCAGAGTCCGGTCGCCTGGAGTACGGGCGACCAGGCGAGCCCGACCGAACCTTTGGTCTGCAGTCGGTGTACCGTTTCTGACCATCCCTGGGTCCATTCCACACTGTACTGATGGCTCACAGACTACTGTTCGCCAGTCTCACCTTCGTCGCTGCTGCGGCGGCCGCACTCACCGTGACTCCAGCGCCGTTGAGCGCCCAGGTCGTGACGGTGGACGAGGGCAGCTTCACGATCACCCAGAATGGTGTTCCGGCTGGCCGCGAGGACTTCAGCATCCGGAGCACGCCGGGCATAGGCGGGACGATATTCAGGGCCCAGGCGACGGTGATGCTGGACGGGCGGCGCATTGCGCCGGCGCTGAGCACCGACCCGTCCGGCGCACCTCTATCCTACCAGGTTGAGGTCCGCACGGGCGACCAGACGGAAAGACTCACTGGCCAGGTAAGCCGCGGTCGTGTGAGCATCCATCGGCAGGGGCCTGGGGGTGCCTCGGCAAAGGAATACGTCATGGCCGACGGCGCTCTCATACTGGACGACGAGGTCTTCCACCAGTACTACTTCGTGGCCCGCAGGTCCCCCCTTCCGGCGACCATCTCCGTACTCGTCCCGAGAAGCGGCGCCCAGATGACGATGCGGCTGGTCTCGCGCGGTGACGCCACCGTCACCATCAACCGCCGATCGCTGCCGGCAACACATCTGGTACTCACTGATCCGGGGGCGGGCGACCGCGAGATCTGGATCGATGCTGCAGGCCGCGTCCTCAAGGTCGCGGTTCCCGGCCGGTCGCTCGTCGCGATCCGCGACGAAGCTCCTCGCTGAACGCGGCTCTCTCGGCCAATAGCTCCGTGGCCACACGAGCCGGCCCTCCATGGATCGGGGTGCAGGTCGCTCTCCGACCGGTTGCCGGCCGAGGGGAGGATCGCTTGTGCGCTGAAACCTCCACGGTCCACCTCTCGTACGGCGAGCAGATCTGACATTTCGACTCCAGTACAGGAACTCACTTGATGCGACTTCTGCTCTGCTCGCTGGCCGTAAGCCTGGTCGCCACTCCCCTGGCGGCACAGCCGACGTCACCCGCGTCCCTCTCTGGCCCATCGTTGTCCCTCGAAGAGGCACTCGAGATTGCCAGCCGCAACAGTCCGCTCTACCTGCAGGACGTCGAGGGGCGACAGGGTGCCAGTGCCGCGCTACGTAGCGCCTACGGCAGCCTGCTTCCGCAGTTGAGCAGCTCGTTCTCGTCATCGTATCGCCAGGGAAAGACACAGCTCTTCCAGGGAGTGTCGCTGGGCGCCACGTCGGACGTGATCAGTTCGTCCTACGGCATCGACGCCTCGTTGAGCCTCAGCCAGGGCGCACTGCTCGCTCCCAAGGCGCAGCGGGCCAACCTGGATGCCACCGACGCCGAGATAGCCGCTTCCGGCCAGACGTTGCGGACCAATGTCACCAAACAGTACCTGGCGGTGCTTCAGCAGCGAGCCCGCGCCGAGTTGCAGGATACGCTGGTGGCAACGGCACAGACGCAGCTGGAGCTGGCCCGGATAAAGGCTCAGGTGGGATCGGGCACTCAGCTCGATGTGCAACGCGCCGAGGTTCAGCTCGGTCAGGCCAGGGTGGACGCGATCCAGGCCCGCAACCAGGCGGAGGTGGAAACGCTGCGCCTCTACCAGCAGATGGGAGTCGAGCCACAGCGGGATACCCGATTGACGACCAATCTGCCGGTGCAGCGGCCAACGATAACGGTGGACGAGGCGCTGGACATGGCGCGTGGCCAGAACCCGGTGCTGCGTGCACTGGACGCGCGGGAAGAGGCTGCCAACGTTGGCGTGCGCCAGGCTCGCGGGGAATATCTGCCCACTCTCAGGCTCTCCACCGGCGTGGGTGGTTATACCAGCCAGTTCACGGATGATGGCGTGCTCATCAACCAGAGCCGTTCGGCCGCCCGCAGCAGTTGCTTCCAGCGCCAGTCCATTCTGGAGATCGTCGGCCAGCCCAGCGATCCCGCGATCTGCAACGAGATCGACCTCACGCCGGCGCAGATCGATCGCATCCGCTCCGAGAACCGCAGCTTCCCGTTCAACTTCACGTCTGACCCGCTGATGTTCAGCGCCTCGCTCTCGCTCCCGATCTTCAACGGTTTCGGCCGTGAGCAGCGGGTGCAGGAAGCTCAGGTTCGCCGCAATCAGGCGCGCTATCGTGCTCGTGCCCAGGAACTGCAGCTCGAGGCCGACGTGACGGGAGCGCTCCTGACGCTGGAGACGGCGTTCCAGACCACCCAGCTACAGGAGCAGAATGCTCTCGCCGCGCGCGAGGCGCTGCGCCTGGCTGAGGAGCGCTATCGGGTGGGTGCCAGCACGCTCGTCGAATTGTCACAGGCACGGGATGATTTTGCCCGCGCGGAGCAGGCGCGTATCAATGCGCGCTACGAGTTCCAGCGGGCTTTCGCGGATCTCGAGAACGCCGTCGGTCGCCCGCTTCGCTGACCACACCGCGCATAACCAGGCAGCTGAGGAGAATATGAGCAAGAAGATGAAGTGGTCCATCGCGGGTGTTGTCGGCGCCGGAATCGTGGCGCTCGTCGTGCTGAGCGCGTTCAAACGCGACGGCGGGGCCACCGAGGTGCGCATGGAGTCCACCACCAAGCGCGATCTCGTAGCATCGGTCACGGCCAGTGGCCAGATCCAGCCGCGCGTCAAGGTCGACCTCAGCGCCGACATCACGGGCAAGATCGTACGCCTGTCGGTCAAGGAGGGTCAATTCGTCAAGAAGGGGCAGTTCCTCCTCGAGATAGACCCGCAGCAGTATGAGGCAGCTCTGCAGCGGTCGCAGGCCGCCCTTGCCTCGTCGAGGGCCGAGCAGGCGCAGGCGGCCGCCAACCTGATGCAGGCGCAGCGCAATTACGAGCGCACGGCCGAGATTCGCAAGGCCAACCCCGCCCTTGTCGCCGAGGAGCAGGTGGAGCAGTTGCGCACCCAGGCCGAGGTCAATGCCGCTCTCGCTGACGCCGCCAAGTTCCGCGTCCAGCAGGCCGAAGCCTCCGTCAAGGATGCGCAGGTAGCACTGGGCAAGACGACCATCCTCGCCCCGATGTCCGGCCAGGTCGTGCGGCTGAACGTGGAGGAGGGCGAGACGGCGATCCAGGGAACACTGAACAAGGATGCCGCAGTGCTCCTGACCATCGCCGACATGAGCGACCTGGAGACGAAGGTGCGGGTCGACGAGACGGATGTCTCGCGTATCAACGTGGGCGACTCGGCGGTCGTCGAGATCGATGCCTTCCCCGACACGACCTTCCTCGGACGAGTGGTCCAGATCTCCAACAGTTCGGTCCGCGGGACCGGTGGCGCACAGGCCACCGACCAGGCCATAGATTACGAAGTCACGATCTCCCTGACCAACGCGCCACCCGATACCCGGCCGGATTTCTCGACCACCGCGAAGGTCATCACCGCCACCCGGCAGTCCGTCCTCGCCATCCCCATCATTGCCCTCACGGTGCGGGAGAACGAGCCGCTATCGCAGGAGGACACCGGAGTGACGCTGGCCGGCAGGACGGCGGAGAAGCAGGTCGGCAAGCGTGACGTGGAGGGAGTCTTCGTCGTTGGTAGTGACAACAAGGTCTCCTTCCGCCCTGTCAGGGTGGGTATCGCCGGCGAGAAGTACTTCGAGGTTCTCAGCGGTTTACAGGAGGGTGAGCGTATCGTAGCAGGAACGTACCAGGCCATCAGGCAGCTCAAGGACGGAACTCTGGTCCGCGAGACGCCCACCCCGACCACGACCGCCAGGAAGGAATAGGACCGTGACGTCCGATACCATGGAGCAGATGCAGGAGCCGCCCATCTCGACGACCGCCGAGCGGCAGGCTGTGACGATCCAGGCCGGCGCGGCGCCGGAGAAGGATTGGGTGATCGTCACCCGCGGGCTGACTCGTCACTACGACATGGGCGGCGAGGTAGTACGTGCTCTCCGTGGCGTGGACGTGGCCATTCGCCGGAACGAGTACGTCGCCATCATGGGACCGTCCGGGTCGGGCAAGTCCACCCTGATGAATCTCATCGGCTGCCTGGACACGCCCAATTCAGGCGAATACTGGCTGAATGGGCAACTTGCCTCCGAGATGGGTGACGATGCCCTCGCTCGCGTACGCAACAAGGAGATCGGCTTCGTCTTCCAGACCTTCAATCTCCTGCCGCGTGCGACCGCCCTTCACAACGTCGAGCTGCCACTCGTATACGCGGGAGTCGGCTCCGACGAGCGGAAGCGTCGCGCCATGCGCGCGCTGGAGCGAGTGCAACTCGGCGAACGCGTTCACCACCGCCCGAACGAACTCTCCGGCGGGCAGCGGCAGCGCGTAGCCATCGCCCGCGCGCTGGTCAATGAGCCGTCCATCCTGCTCGCCGACGAGCCCACGGGCAACCTGGACTCGAAGACCTCGGACGAGATCATGCGCGTTTTCGCGGAGTTGGCGAGTGATGGCCAGACGGTCATCATGGTGACGCACGAGCCGGATATCGCCCAGCACGCGCGGCGCGTGATAGTCCTGCGCGACGGCCTCATCTCCAACGACGGACCACCGGAGAGGGTGATTCCGCAATACACGCAAGGTCACTGAGCTAGTCGCGTCGGCGAAGGCCCCGTCGCCCCGGCGAAAGCCGGGGACGATGGATTCCGGCTTTCGCCGGAATGACAGGCTCTCGCGCCCCCAAGCCGTCACCCCGGCGAAAGCCGGGGCACCCCGGCGAAAGCCTGGGACGATGGATTCCGGCTTTCGCCGGAATGACGGGCTCTCGCGCCCCCAAGCCGTCACCCCGGCGAAAGCCGGGGCACCCCGGCGAAAGCCTGGAACGATGGATTCCGGCTTTCGCCGGAATGACGGGCTCTCGCGCCCCCAAACCGTCACCCCGGCGAAAGCCGGGGACGATGGATTCCGGCTTTCGCCGGAATGACGGGCTCTCGCGCCCCCAAGCCGTCACCCCGGCGAAAGCCGGGGGCCCGAGGCTATGCGGCACGAACCTGGATTCCCGCCTGCGCGGGAATGACGTATCCATCGGATATCACTCCACCGATATCAACTGGATTCCCGCCTGCGCGGGAATGACGGACGGAGTGGCGCGTGACGCCACGTCGCCCGGAGCTCCCAGCGGCGACCTTACTTCCGGTGTTCGCGAGGCGCGGTACATTCCCGCTCATGAACATCACTGACAGCACCGTCGATGTGCTGGCCATTGCCGCGCACCGCGACGACGTCGAGTTGACCTGCGGCGGGACCCTCCTGCGTGCGGTGGACCTGGGCCGGCGGACGGCAATCATCGATCTCACCCAGGGTGAGATGGGAACCCGCGGTTCGGCCGAGCTGCGTGCCCGGGAGGCCGCGCGCGCCGCCGAAGTGCTCGGCGTGTCGGCCAGGGAGAACCTGGCGCTTCCCGACGCCGGCATCACCAACACGCCGGAGACCCGCGCCGCGCTCGCCCGCATGATACGTCGCTTCCGCCCACAGGTCGTGATCGCGCCGGCACAGTCGGGACGCCATCCCGATCATCGCGTAGCGGCGGAGCTCATCCGGGACGCCTGCTTCGTCGCCGGGCTTGCCAGGCTGGAGCCCGACCTGCCGCCGCACCGGCCCAGGAAGGTGCTGCACTGCATCACCTACCGGGAAGACGCCGTGAAGCCGACCTTCGTCGTCGACATCAGCGACGTCTTCGAACGCAAGCTGGAGGCGATTCGCTGTTTCGCCTCGCAGTTCGACGACGCCACTCAGGCCGGGGAGGTCCAGCCGAACGGCGAGCCGCTGTACGACCTCGTGCGTCACAAGGCCGCTCATTACGGCACTCTCATCCGTACTCGCTACGGCGAGCCATTCCATACCACCGAGACAATGCGCGTCGACGACATCGCCGCGTTGGAGGTGTCCACATTTTGACCGAGCGAGCCGACGACAGGAAGACAGGGCCTGACCACGCCCCGGACCAGGACGTGAGCTATCCCAGCTACCTCTGCCTCGAGGAGTTGCTCGAGCTGCAGCGCCCACGCACCGATCCGGTGCACCCCGACGAACTGCTCTTCATCGTCGTCCACCAGGCGAGTGAACTCTGGTTCAAGGTCATTCTCCACGAGCTGGAGGGATTGGTAGCCGGCATGCAGCGGCTGGACGCTGGTGCGGCGCTCTGGCGACTGAACCGCATCAACTCCCTGATGCGCATCGTGTCCGCTCAACTGGCCGCGCTCGATACCTTGCCGCCGCAGCGGTTCCGCGAGTTCCGGGGTTACCTGGGAAGCTCCAGCGGTTCCCAGAGCGACCAGTTCCGGGCCATCGAGGCAATGTCGGGGCTGCGCGATGAACACTTCATGCACGTCATCAGCGCCCACGGCGAGATACCGGACATCGTCCAGCGGGCGCTCGCCGGCCCGACCCTCCAGGAACTCTTCCTGCGGTTGCTGGAAAGCGAGGGGGCGACTCCGGCATCGATCTATACCGGAGCCGGTCCCGGCACGCTGTTCTTCGTCGCCGAGGCGCTACTGGAGTACGAGCAGCAATTCGGTCTCTGGCGATTCCGGCATGTGCAGCTCGTGGAGCGAGTGATCGGCCCGGGAACGGGAGGGACGGGTGGCACACTGGGCGCGAAGTATCTCTCGCGCACCGTTGCCCAGCGATTCTTCCCCGCCCTCTGGGATGTGCGCCATCAGCTCTATTCCGGATCGGCTCCGACGGCGGTGCCGGGCGGCCCCGGCGCGTGATCGGGCGCGGTGGGGACAAGCTGGCTGCCCCGGGCATGGCAGGCAATGCATGGTCCCTGGCGACGCCTGTCGACATCAGCATGCTGGTGCGGCCGGGTACCCCGGAATGGCCGGGCGACACGCCGTACAGTTGCGGCTGGACCTGGGACATGGCCGCCGGCGCTACCGTCCAGGTCTCAGCTATCACGATGAGTCCGCACGTCGGCACCCACACCGACGCGCCGCTCCACGTGCGGCCCGGCGCCACGACCAGCGAGTCGCTACCGCTCTCGGCATTCGTCGGCCCGGCGTACGTGATAACGCTGGACGGTACGCCGCGCGACGTGGCCCTGGAGGAACTGCGGGGCAGATACCCGTCAGGCACCGAACGCCTGCTGCTACGCACCGGTCAATCCATAGCCGACGGCACCTTTCCCGACGACTGGCCGGCACTCAGTGCTCATGCCGCGCACCTTCTTGCCGGCGATGGCCTGCGCCTGTTGGGTGTCGATGCCCCTTCGGTGGACCGCCGGCAGAGTACTGCTCTCGCCACCCACCACGCCCTCTTCGACGGCGGCGCGCAGTTGCTGGAGAATCTGGACCTGCGCCACGTGGCCGACGGCCCCTACCTGCTCGTGGCACTACCGCTCAGGCTCCAGGGGCTGGACGCCAGCCCGGTGCGCGCCGTCCTCTACGACGGTCCAACCCGCCAGGCCGCCAACGCCAGGCCCTGACGGCTGGTCACCCGGGCGGTGGGGAAGGGCCGGAATCGCCGTGCGCTACCCGGGGGGCACCACCCCCGACGACACGGATTCCCTTATATTACCAATCATGTCCCACCCTATCTATCTCGATCACGCAGCCACGACCCCTGTGCTGCCGGAGGTGCTGGAAGCGATGGAACCGTTCTTTGGCTCCCGCTTCGGCAACCCATCGAGCACCCACCGCTGGGGTCGTGAGGCGCGAGTCGCGCTCGACGAGGCGCGTTCACGCCTCGCACGGTGCATGGGCGCCAATGTGGACGAGGTCTGTTTCACCTCCGGTGGCACGGAGGGAGACAACCTCGCCGTGCTGGGTCCCTGGCGTGCCCATGGCGACACTGGCCGGCGGGCGATCGTGACAACGCCTGTGGAGCACAAGGCGGTTCTCGAAGCGGTGCACCAGGCTGCTCGCGAAGGAGCCGAGGAGCGCCTGCTCCGGATGACGCATGACGGCGTGGTGGACATGGACTCGGCGGATCGCCTGGTGGACGGCGACGTCGCGATCATGACGGTGATGTGGGTGAACAATGAGATCGGAGTCATGCAGCCCGTTCCGGCGTTGGCCGAATTGGCTCACGCGCGTGGCGTGACATTCCATACCGACGCAGTTCAGGCGTTCGGGAAGGTGACGATCGATGCCGGCGCGGTCCCCTTCGACCTGCTCACGATGTCGGGGCACAAGATCGGCGCCCCGAAGGGGATCGGCGCGATCTACATCCGCCGCGGCACGCGGCTGGCGCCACTCTTTCACGGTGGATCACAGGATCGTGGACGGCGCCCCGGCACCGAGAACGTTGCCGCCGCCGTCGGCCTTGCCCGCGCCGCCGAGTTGGCCGTGGCCCACCAGGAAGAGGAGTGGGCCCGGTTGGAGGCACTACGTGACCGCCTGGAGGGAGCGATCCTGGCTCGCATCAGCGACGCGGTGATCCACGGCCGCGGAGCGCCGAGAGCGCCGCATGTGCTCAATGTCTCCGTTCCTGGCGTGGACAGCGAGTCGTTGCTCATGGCGCTCGACCTTGCCGGGGTAGCCTGTTCGGGAGGTTCAGCCTGCCAGAGCGGAAGTACCGCGCCATCCCATGTGCTCCTGGCCATCGGCACGCGTCCGGACCTCGCCGCCAGCGCCATCCGCATGAGCCTTGGCAGCCTGTCGAACGATGCCTGCATAGACCGCGTGGCCGAGCTCTTCCCTGCTCTCGTCGCCAAGGCCCGCGGCACGGCGCTCGTCTGATGGCTGGCGAGCGGGTGGTGGTGGCGATGTCCGGCGGAGTCGATTCGTCGGTGGCCGCGGCGATGCTCGTCCAGCAGGGGTACGACGTCGTGGGCGTGACGATGAACCTGTTCTGCCATGGCGACGACATCCCCGACCGCCCCTGCTGTTCGCTCGAGTCCACCAACGATGCCCGGCGCGTCTGTGAACAGCTGGGTGTGCCGCATTATGTGCTGAACCTGCAGAGCGCGTTCGGGCGGGATGTCGTGCGCGACTTCGTGGACGAGTACTCCCGCGGCCGCACTCCCATACCGTGCGTGAGGTGCAACACCTTCACGAAGTTCCGTGACCTGCTGCACAAGGCCGACGGGATCGACGCACGGTGGATTGCCACCGGACATTATGCTCGCGTGGTGGGCGGCGAGCTGCGGCGAGGCGTTGACGCTGGCAAGGACCAGACGTACTTCCTCTGGGGGCTCCAGCGCGCGGTTCTGTCCAGACTGATCCTGCCGGTGGGTCACCTGACCAAGGTGGAGACCAGGGCGCAGGCGCATGCGCTGGGGCTGGAAGTGGTAGCCGAGAAGGCCGAGAGCCAGGACATCTGCTTCGTTCCCGACGGAGATCATGCGAAGGTCATCGCCCGCGAACTCGGCGAGGATGCCCCGTCGCTCGCCCGTGGCCCGATCGTTACTCTCGATGGCCGCGTGATAGGAGAGCACGACGGCCACGCTCGCTACACGATTGGCCAGCGGAGAGGACTGCCTGGAGGATCGACCGAGCCTCTGTTCGTGGTGGCCATCCGACCCCGTGAGCGCGAGGTGGTGGTGGGACCACGCGAGGCATTGCTGGGACGTGGCGTCATCGCCCGCGGCGTGAACTGGCTGGTGGATCCGCTCTCCGCAGGTGAACGGGTGCAGCTACGCGTGCGCCACCGTCAGGCGCCGGTATGGGCTGAGTTGCTGCGTAGCGAACTGGACGAGATCGAGCTGGCTCTCGACGAGCCCGTATCGGCGATCACGCCCGGGCAGTCCATGGTCCTCTATGACGGCGAACGCGTACTCGGGGGCGGCTTCATCGAACAGGCCGTGGGTCAGCGCATGGCACTTCCAATGGCGGTGGCCGTCTAGCTGAGACGACCTGCCCGACCATGCACCACGACGAGGAGCGCCGGGGCTAGTACTTCAGGCCGCCGGCATCGGCAAACTCGCGCATCATTCGCTCCTGCTCCTCCGTCAACTTGTCCGGCACCGTGACCTGCACCTCGACGATGAGGTCGCCGCGCTGCCCGTCCTTCTCGATCCCCTGATTCCGGACGCGGAAACGCTTGCCGCCAGGCGTACCTGCCGGGACGCGCATCGCGACCTTCTTCCCCTCCAGCGTGCGCACGCTGATCTTCGACCCGAGCGTTGCCTGGGCAATATTGATCGGCACGGGAGCGATGACGTCCAACCCTTCGCGACGAAAGAATCGATCCGCCTTCACCTGGAATGTGATCAGCAGGTCACCGGGTGGACCGCCTCCGGGGCCGCGCCCGCCCTGGCCCTTGAGACGGATCCTGGTACCCTCGTCCACTCCTGAGGGAACGGTGATGAGCACCTTCTTGCGATTGCGGACCTCGCCCGAACCGCTGCACGTCGGGCAGGGTTGCGACGGCACCTGACCGCGGCCCAGGCACATGGGGCACGGGCGCTGGACGGCAAAGCCGCCCTGACCGAAGGAGATCGTGCCGCGGCCGCTGCACTCCGGGCAGGTACGCATGGATGCTCCGGGCGCCGCGCCGCTCCCGTGACATGTCGCGCACTCCTCGGTGACGTCCAGTTCCACCGGTACCTTGCCACCTCTCGCCGCCACCCGGAACGGGATCTCGAGCGAAGTCTCGACGTCGTGGCCGCGCTCCGGGCCACGACTACGGCCGGCCCTGCCTGCGGCGCCCTGTCCGCCCGAGAACATGGAGCTGAACAGGTCGCCCAGGCCGCCGAGGCCGCCCAGATCGAGGTCCTCGTAGCGGAATGACCCTCCGGGTCCGGATCCGGCGCCAGACGTGCCCATGCCGCTCCTGGCACCTGGACGGCCACCGGTGCCACGCGCCCCGCCAAATCCGCCGAAAGCGCCCAACCGACGCATCTCGTCGTACTGTTTCCGCTTCTCGGCGTCGCCCACGACCCCGTACGCCTCCGAGATCTCCTTGAACTTGTCGGCGGCCTGGCTGTCGTTGGGATTGGCGTCAGGATGATACTTCTTGGCGAGGCGCCGGTACTGTTTCTTGATCTCGTCCGCGGTCGCTGTGGCTGACACGCCGAGAATTGCGTAGTAATCCCTGGTCTGGGCCATGGTTTCCCGGAAGCCCTAGCCCTGCCACTGCCGCACGACCACTCTCGCCGGTCGCAGTAGCTGGCCGGCAAACACGTAGCCCAGTTGATAGACCTGGGACACGGTGGAGTCTTCGGCCTGGCTCGCCGCGGGCGTCGTCGCGACAGCCTCGTGCAGATTCGGATCGAACGGGGCGTCCACCGGATTGATGATTTCCAGACCGGCCGCGGTGAGCGCTCGTGCCATCTTCCGCTCCACCATCGCCACGCCCTCGATCACGATGGACGCGGTGGTGGTGGAGGGTTCCACGTTGGCGAAACGATCCAGGTCATCAAATGGCTCGAGCAACGCCTTCACCAATTCGGCCTGCCCGCGCGCACCTGCCTCCAGGCGCTCGCGCTGACTGCGCCGACGGAAGTTGTCGTACTCGGCGGCAAGCCGCAGAAGACGATCCCGCTCGCCCTCGAGCGCCTCCTGCAGCGCGTCGATCGTCGCCGGCTCCGTCTCGTTCTCGCCGTCGCCCGATTCCATCGCACCCGAGAGCTCGAACTCGGCGTCGTCGACCGGCCCGACGTCCACCGGCATGGTGCTTCCAGGCTGGACAGCCTCTCCGAAGGCAGCGTTGTCGACATGCTGGTCCTGCTCAGCAGGCGGCCTGCGTCCTCCGATATCGTCGCGATCTCTCATTCTGTTCTACCTGTAAGTTGCGCACCCTCACGCCCACGGCGGGCATGAGGGTAATCTCGACAGTGTGCGAAGACGGTGCAACGCTCGTGCCCCGTGTGCTGTGGATCCTGCAGCGCTGTGCATACCTCTGGCGGATGGCAGGTTGACGTGACGAACTCCCCCGGAGCTGTTCAGGAACTCGCGTCCAGCAGCATGCGAAGCGCAGCCTGGGTGGCCCGTTGACGGATCTCCGTCCTGTCTCCCACGAGGTGAAAGAGGCGGGCGATGACTGAGCCTTCCACGTCCAGCCCGATCCAGACAGTGCCTACCGGCTTGGACGCACTGCCTCCTCCAGGGCCCGCCACCCCCGTGATGCCTACCCCTACCGCGGTCGTCAGGCGTTCGCGCACGCCGCTGGCCATCTGGCGGGCTACGGACTCGCTGACCGCACCATGGATTTCCAGCATCTCCTGCCCCACACCCAGCAACCGGGTCTTCACCCGGTTGTCGTAGGAGATCACTCCCCCCTCGAACACATCGCTCGAGCCAGCCGGCGTAGTCAGGCGCTCGCCCAGCATGCCGCCGGTACAGCTCTCGGCGACGGCGATGCGCCACCCGCGCAACCGATAGCTGTCCAGCACGATTGCCGCGAGGTCGGCTTCTCCCTCGCCGTAGACATACCGACCCACCGCCGCGCGCACCAGCGCTGCGGCCCGTTCAAGCAGTGCGTCGGCCGCGCCGGCAGATTGGTCGCGTACGGTCAATCTCAGGTCCACACCATTGGCGCCCGGCAGATAGGCCAGCTCCGCCGCCAGCGCGTCACGACTGAGCTCATGCAGCCGGCCAGCCAGTACCGATTCGGCGATGCCCGTTGTGCGCAGCGTCCGCGAGCGTACCACGGTCCGAGGGTTGCCAGCAGCAGCCGTGCGCGCAACGAGCAGAGGCAACAGTTCCTCCTCCAGCATACCGCGCATCTCGCGCGGCACGCCGGGCAACACTGCCACCCACCTGCCTCGCTCATCCTCCAGCCAGAGGCCGGGCGCCGTGCCGTGCCGGTTCTCCAGGATGACCGCACCGTCCGGTACCAGCGCCTGCGCCAGATTGCTCGCTGGTAGCTCTCCTGGCAGACCCCGCTCGACCCACCAGGCCCTCAACCTCTCGGCGATCGCACTGTCTGGCGTCAGTCGACGACCGAACAGGGTGGCGACGGCCTGCCGGGTGACGTCGTCCGTGGTCGGACCCAGACCACCGGTGCTGATCACGGCTCCGCTCCGGTCAAGTGCTTCACGGAGCGCGTCGATGATCGCGCCGGTGTCATCGCCGACGGTCGTCCGGCGCTCGACCTCCACACCGATGGTCGACAGGACCCGGCCCAGGTGCGCAGAGTTGCTGTCGACGGTGAAGCCCAGCAGCAATTCGTCGCCAATGGTCACCAGTTCGACCTTCAAGACACGCCCTCCATCACTCCGTCAGCCGTCCTGCTCAGCGTGCTCGCATGCGGCTGCCACCCACCAGCACGTAGCCAAAGCGATGAAAATAGAGCGCGAGCGAGTAGAGTGTGAGCCCCGTCGCGCCGATCATGGTCAGCACGCCCACGATCCCGTTGAAGTGGGCGAAGACGCGCCACGCCGACGAAGTCCAACCGTAGTGCTCGGCGATGGTCGCGGCAAAGAACCAGAAGAACGTGGCCCCTACCCACGTCGACTGGAAGCCGGTCTTCCACTTGGCCGGCCCGATGGCGGCGATTATCACGCCTCGTCGAGCGGCAACCTGCCGGAAGATGGTCATGACCAACTCGCGACCGAAGATCACCGCGAGTATCCACCACGGCAGGCCGATGAGACCGATGGGGGTGTAGAACGGGAAGCGCTCGATGCCGTCACCGACGAGCACCGGGCCAGGCACGGCCGCGGCGATCCCGGCCAGTGGTGACCAGAACGACCAGGCTGCACCGGAACCGATGAGGAGAAACATGGGCACCACCGTGCCCACCAGCAGCAGCTTGTCGGCGAGTGGGTCGAGCAGTTGGCCGAGCGGCGTGATCTGGTTCCGTCGCCGGGCGAGCGCGCCGTCGTAGTAGTCCGAGACAGCGGCAGCGATATAGACGACGAAGGCGAGAAGGCGCCATTCCCAGGTGCCGACGAAGGCGAGCACGGCGATCAGCGGTGTGATCGCGATACGTCCGACCGTTAGCGCATTGGGAAGGTTCACGGGCGCCCCGGCGCCAGAGGAATCACGCGAGCGACTTCAGGACAAGCTTGCTGACGGCCTTCAGCGTGTCGAAAACACCTTCCCCACCCACGGCAACTGCCTCGAAATAGGGCGCACGCTCCACCCATTCGCCGGTGGGCAACTGGCTTACCAGATGCTCCCCCGGACGGCCTGGGTCGGCCACCATGCGCTGCCGTGAGGGCTCGGTGAGTTCCCATCCCGGGTTCAGCGCAGCCTGAAGCTCGCCCAGCGACGCCGCGTTGGGAAGGTCTCGCTTGTTGTATTGCACGACGAACGGCATCCGGGTGATGTCGTATCCGTACTCCGTCATGTTGTCGTAGAGGTTCTGCATGGACTCCTGGTTGGCTTCCATGCGCTCCATCTGCGAGTCGGCCACGAAGACCACCCCGTCCACCCCTTTGAGGATGAGTTTGCGGCTGGCGTTGTAATACACCTGGCCGGGCACCGTGTACAGATGGAAGCGTGTGCGGAACCCGCGGATCGTGCCCAGGTCCACCGGCAGGAAGTCGAAGAAGAGCGTGCGCTCCGTCTCCGTTGCCAGCGAGATGAGCTTGCCGCGCGTGTCCGGCGACACCTTGCCGTAGACATGTTCCAGGTTCGTCGTCTTGCCGCCCAACCCCGGGCCGTAATAGACGATCTTGCAGTTGATCTCGCGCGAGGCGTAGTTGATCATCGACATGGCTGCTCTCCCGTCACTGGAACAGCCGGTCGATCTCGTCGTCGGCGCCGGCGAGGAAGTTGGGCCTGTTGCCAGCAGCCCGCTTCTCGCGCGCGAACACGGCCGTGAACAGCTTCGTCAGCTCGTCCACCGCCTGCTTCATCTTCAGTCGTACCAGACCCAGCGTGGTGCGGTTGTCGAACAGGACGACGAGTATCACCCTGCGGGCCACGTCGGCGAGGTACATTGACTCCTTCTCGCCCTGGTGGAAAAGCGTGTTGAAGTCGGTCTCTCCAATCAGGCGCGCCAGTTGATCGTTGGCGCTGAAGTCCGCGGCTGTCAGGGTGGCGAAGGCGGTCGGGTCGAAGCTCGGCTGCTCACCGACCGTGGCGACGAGTTGGCCGGTTCGGTCCACGAGCATGGCGCACCGCGCATTGCTGTCGTAGAGGAATCGCTGCAACGTCTGCGAGATACTCTCGAAGTCGCCTTCGGTGAACGACCAACTGGCTGATCCAACAGTCATCCGGACGTCCTAGTCGAGGGTGCGCTCCAACTGCCGCAGCAACCGGAAGCCGCGACGGCGAAGCAACGGGCGGGATTCCCAGCCCACGTAATCGTGCAGCAGCCTGAGCGTCTCCACTGACGGCTGTCCACGCAGGTAGGAAAGCGCGGCCAGCCGCTCGTAGCTCCTCGGACTGAAGAGGTTGCGACGGTGACGGTACAACTGCTGGCTTGTCAGCAGCACGCCGAGCGTCATCCCGCCCAGGAAACCGACGAGGGCGAGCGATCCACGCGCGGCCCCTGCCGGCCCCATCTGACGACGGGCCGCGGCGCGGCGCAACAGGACGCGGGCGGGCATCAGATCATCTCCCGGCGGGCACTCAACGCCTGTGCGATGGTCACGCCGTCGGCGTACTCCAGGTCGCCTCCCACCGGAAGGCCGCGAGCGATTCTGGTAACTCTCAGTCCATGTGACACGATCTGTCCTTGCAGGTAGAGCGCAGTTGCCTCGCCCTCGAGGCTCGGGTTCGTGGCGATTATCACCTCGCGTATTCCTCCGTCCAACCGCCGGACGAGTTGTGAGATGGTAAGGTCATCGGGACCGATACCGTCCAACGGCGAGAGCCGGCCGCCCAGGACGTGGTACAGACCCCGGTACTCGCCCGACCGCTCGATCGCTCCGATATCCGATGCTTCCTCGACTGCGCAGAGGAGGCCGACGTCACGGCGCGGATCCAGGCAGATCGAGCAGAGTTCGTCCTCGCTCAGGTTGAAGCAGCGAGAACAGGGACGCACGCGCTCGGCGAGCGTCTGCAGCGCATCGGCCAGCCGGCGGCTCTGGTCGGGCGACTGCTTGAGCAGGTGGTAGGTGAGTCGGAACGCCGTCTTCTTCCCTATACCCGGAAGGCGCGCCAGCTCGGTAGCAAGGTCGTCGATCGCCGACACTTCAGAACGGAAGCTTGAATGGCAGATCGATGCCGCCGGTGAGTTTGCCCATCTCACCCTGCGCCATCTCAGCCGCCTTCTTCTGCGCGTCGCTCATCGCCACCAGCACCAGATCCTCGAGCATCTCGACATCAGTCGGATCCACCACACTCGGATCGATGCTGAGCTTCCGTATCTGGCCCTTGCCGTCGGCCTCCACGGACACCATTCCACCGCCGGCGCTGCCCACGACGGTCATCTTCTGCAGCTCGTCCTGGATCTCCTGCAAGCGCCCCTGCATCTGCTGCGCCTGCTGGAGGATCTTCATGATATCGGCCATGTTCTGCTATTCAGGGGAAGAGTTGAAAGGTAGCCAGCGTCGTGCTGGCTGAGCAAGCCGAGGAACCGCCGGCCATCGACGGCGGCCCATGAGGCGACTGCAACCTGTCGGGGAGGGAGTCGACCGGAGGCAGCAGAGCCCCCGTCAGCCCTCTCAATCCAGCAACTCCAGGTCCAGCGTTTCGATCGCCGCGGCAAGGGTCGGATCGCGGCGGCGAAGTGCCGCCACGCGCTCCTCCCGCACCCCTTCGACCGTCAGCCGCTGCATCGGTGCCCCCGTCGCTCGCGCATCGTGCCGGACAAGGATCCTGGCAACGCCCGGAAAGAGCCCACGCACTGCCGACAGCACCTCCTCGCGCCCGTTCTCCAGTCCCTCGGCGGTCGTCCCGTCGTCGGCTTCCAACGTCACCGAACCGTTGGTGGTAACAGTGACCGGCAATGTTTCCATGAGCAGTGCGGCAAGCACACCCCTGCCGGCTGCTCTCAATCGGTCGGCGACCTCGCCCCATCGCTCCACCAGATGATTGATCTCCGGGGCAGCCACCGACCTGGAACCGGCCGCCGCTCCGGCGGTGCCGGTGACGCGGCGGGATGGCGAGGCTGGGGCTGCTGGTGGATCCTCGGGCGATTCGTCGCTGTCCCAGGGACGCGGCCCTTCCCAGGGCGGCGGACCGTCACGCACGACGGAGGGAGCGCCGGTGGTGACGAGTACCGGGGTGGACGCAGCGGCCGGACCGGGCGTCCTGACCGCTGGTGCCGAAGCCGGCGCGGGTGCGGCGGTCGCATCACTCACCTTTGACGCCTGCGTCGAGTTCGGCATGGTCGCGTCGGCCGGACCGCGCGTCCTGCCCGCTGGCGTCGAAGTCGGCCTGCCCGCCGGTAGGTCACCGGGAGCGGACGAGGCCGGGCCACTGGATGGTGGAGATACCTGCCCACGCGCCGGAATCGAGCCTCCCGGAGAGGCTGCGTCCGGCTGCGGCGCGGTCTCGCCTCTCGACGCCGGCTTCCTCGTCGATTCCTGTGCCCTGCTGCTGACGTCAGTGCGCCTGGGCGACGACGAGGACGCCTTCGAACCCTTCCCTCCTCCGTCGCTCCGGCGCGGGGAAGATTCCTCGCCCAGCGCCTCCAGAATGCTCTCCAGTTCGACCGAGCGATCCATGAGCGCCAACCTGACCAGCAGAGTCTCCAGCAGCAACTGCTGCTGCCCGCTGCGCCTCAGCCGTGGTTCCAGTTCGCCGACCGCGTGCAGCATGCGTAGCAGATCCCCCGCCGACAATCGCTCGCGCCGCTCAACGAGCTCCGACCGGGTTCGCTCGGAGAGGTCGCCCACCTTGCCACCGAGCGTCGTCGCCAGTTGAGCACGCAGGATGTCGGCAAAGCCGGCCAGAAAGCCACCGAGGTCGATCCCGGCGTCAACCAGCCGAGCAACCGTCGCGAACACGTCGGGCGCCCGTCGCTCGGCGACGACGTCCAGCACTGCCAGGAACTCATCCTCCGCCACCAGCCCCAGCGCCTCACGCACCCTGTCGGCAGTAACGGCTCCGGTGCTATCCAGCGACAGCACCTGGTCGGTGAGGCTGAGGGCGTCGCGCAGGCCACCATCGGCCGCCCGCGCGATCATCGCCAGCGCTTCCGGCTCCGCCTCCACCCCCTCGGCGGCAAGTACCTCCGCCAACCGCTCGCGAATCTCCGCGGGTCCGATGCGCTTGAGATCGAATCGTTGCAGCCGGCTCAACACCGGTGCCGCCGTCATGGCAATCTTCTGCGGCTCCGTCGTGGCGAAAACGAACACGACTCGCGGCGGCGGTTCCTCGAGGATCTTGAGCAGCGCGTTCCAGGCCTCGCGGGTGAGCATGTGAGCCTCGTCCACGATGTAGACCTTGTAGCGCTCATCGCTGGATGGCGCATACATGGCCCGCTCACGGAGGTCGCGCGCATCGTCCACACCGCGGTTGGAAGCCGCGTCTATCTCGACCACGTCGAGGCTCGCCCCGCCACTCCAGATTCGCTCGCAGGACTGGCACACGCCACAAGGCTCGCCGTCAAGCCGTTCGCCCCGACGCTCGCAATTGAGAGCCATGGCGAGCACGCGGGCGAGCGTCGTCTTGCCCGTCCCGCGGGGCCCGCAGAGCAGGTAGCCGTGGGCCACGCGACCGCGTGCGATGGCACCCTTCAGGGTGTTGGAGACGTGCGATTGAACGGCGACTGAAGCGAAGTCGCGCGGACGGTACTTGCGAGCAAGAGCGATGGCCATGGCTACGTTGCCTACGGGTCGAGCGTCAACGGAGAAGACCTGTCCCCGGTCGCCGGCGTCGTGCGGGGAATGGCGCGAGCATGGTGCGGAGAACGAAAGGCCGCCAGAGGCGACAGCCCGGTCCGAGACGGCTGTCGTTACCCGGGCCTGCAATGTCTCGCGTGGCAGGCGTCCTCACAAGCCGGCTCCGGGGCAGGACGACCAGGGCAGCATCGGTTGGCCATCACGGACGAGGGAAGCCGGCCACCCGCCAGCCAGCCTCCCGCACCGGCCCATAGCAAGGGCTCAGCATCCTCCCCCGCCAGCCCACCTCCGCCAACGAAATCGCGCGGGGGTGTCGAGGCACGGCTACCGCCGTTGCCACCCACCTCCCGCGCGATACTCCAGGTCTGGCGGAGCAACGTGAGACACCACATGCCGCTGCTACCTGCGGGGTCCTGACGGGTTTAGCGGGCTCGCGCCCTCCGGGACCTGGAGCATTCTGAATATACTGTGATCCGGCAGCCGCTGGAAGTGCACCGAACGCATTCGCGGCCACTGTCCCGCTTGTCGTGCAACCGGGAACCTGCTGGTCATGCCATCTCGGCAAGGAGCTCGGCCAGTGCCTGGGCGGCAGTCTCCGCATCTGTTCGCCCAACATCCAGATGGGTGACTGCGCGGAGGCGCGTCGGCGACCAGGCCGAGATCTTCACCCCTCGCTCCGACATCCGCGCCACGACTTCCGCGGCCGCGATTCCGTGGGCCAGATCGACCATCAGGATGTTGGTGTCGGGGGGTACCACCCGTGCACCGCCGGCACCCTCCACCCGATCGGCCAGCAGCCTCGCGTGCTCGTGATCCTCGGCCAATCGCGTCAGGTTGTTCTCCAGTCCGTAGAGCGCTCCAGCGGCGAGAATGCCCGACTGGCGCATCCCTCCGCCAAACCGCTTGCGGATCACCCAGGCATCGGTCATGGCAGCCGAGTCACCGGCCAGGGCCGCTCCCACGGGCGCGCCCAGCCCCTTGGAGAAGCTCACCATCACGGTGTCGGCGCAGGCGGCGAACTCCGCCAGGCTGGTGCCAGTAGCGACCGAGGCATTCCAGAGCCGGGCGCCGTCCATGTGCACCGGCAGGCCGTGCTCACGAGCCACTTCGCTGATCGCGCGCAGCTCCGGGAGCGACGTGACGACGCCGCCCGCGCCGTTGTGAGTGTTCTCCAGGCAGACGAGACTGGCCCGTGGGGCATTGGGCGAGGGCTGTCGGATGGTGCGTCGCAGAGCTTCGGCGTCCATGACCAGGCCATCACCCCTGACCGGCCTGAGCTGTAGCCCGGCCAGCGCAGCGGCCCCCGCCAGTTCCCAGTGCGCAATGTGTGCCTCCGCGTCCAGGAGCACTTCGGTGCCTCGGTCCCCCAGCAGCCAGAGAGCTGCCTGATTGGCCATCGTACCGGTGGGAAAGAAGAGCGCCCTTTCCTTGCCCAACAGCTCAGCGACTCGCTCCTGCAGCCGGGCCACCGTGGGATCGCCATCCAGGACGTCGTCGCCCACGTCGGCGCTGGCCATGGCCTGGCGCATGGCCGCGCCGGGCTTTGTGACGGTGTCACTTCTCAGATCTATGGTCATCCCGGCAAGATGAGCCGTCCGGGCTCCGGACGGAAGCGCTGTCGCACATTGACGATGCCCGTGACAGGCTGGCGCCAGCCACGGGCATCCCCGATGGTGTCTCTCCGGCCGTGGCGCCTGGGCGCCGGTGTGAGATCAGTCCTGCGGCGGCGGCTTCACATCCACCGTGGGCACCTTCACCTCCGTCTTCTTGGTGCCGACGGTCGGCGTCGTGATCGTGTCGGTCTTCGTGCCAACCTCGATGGACGGCGTGTTGATCGTGTCGGTCTGGGTGCCGACGACGGGTCTCTCAACCTCGTACTGCCCTTCACCAGTCTTCTTGCAGGCGCCGAGTGTGATGAGAGCGGTCAGTGCTGCGAGTGGTATCAGATTGCGCACGGTTGCCTCCAGTGGGTAATCGTTCGACCGGCTTCCAAGGCAAGGCGCGGGCCAGACTCCACGTGGCCGTGCTGCAGGTCACAGACTGGATTGGCGCTACTCGAATACCTCGCGCTGTCTGCGCCTCACCCGCCGCAGGTCGTAGACCTGTGCCACCTCTCCGCCCAGTATGAAGAGCATGGAGGCGTAGTAGATCCAGAGTACAATGACCACGGCTGCGGTCAGGGTACCGGTGTAGATGGATCCGGGATTGAACGACTTCACGTAGGCGGTGAACAGATTGCGGGCCAGTTCGAACAGGATGCTGGTGAAGAGGGCTGCCAGGAGTGCGGTGCGCCACCGGATGTGCCTGCCTGGAAGAACCTTGTAGAGCCCGAAGAACATCACGACGATGAACAGGAAGGCCAGCGTCCGCCCGATGGAGTACTCCAACTGTCCCATCACGTCGTCGCGCATGCCCAACTGGCCAAGCACGGCAACACTTCGGGTGGTTGCGAACGCCAGGTAGGTGCTGAGAACGACGTAGGCCACGAGCAGCACCGACGAGGCGAGCGTCACCTTGATGTCGAACAGCTTGCCGGCGATGATGCTGCGCCCGGTCTCCACGTCGAACACCTCTCCGAGCACACTCCGAAGCGAGCCGAACAGTCGGGTGCTGAACCAGACGAAGAGGATCGCACTGTAGAAGCCGATCGAACCACGCGCAGCGATTATATCGCCAAGGATCGTCTGGATGGCGAGCGGGCCGGGATTGAGCCCGGGGGGCAACAGCCTGTCGACGAGCGCCGAGACCTCGTGAATCGAGACCTCGGCACTCTGGTCCAGGGCATAGCCAAGACCTGCCACGAGCAGGAGAAAGAATGGGATTATGGCGAGGAGCGTATTGAAGGCGATCCCGCCAGCGAGGAAGAAGATGTTGTCCTCGCCCGCATTGTCCCAGACTCTCTTCAGGTAATCGCGCAGGGTCCAGCCGAGCCGGACAATGAACGGTCTCTTGGGCACGCGAGTGGGCCTCGACGGCCTACGGAGAGTTCAAGCTCGGCGCCGGTCGACCTGGACGGCGCTCAGTCGGCCACCGGAGTGGCCGCCGGAGCGCCCGGGACTGCTCCGTGGGGCGTATCGGCGACCGGCGTCGAGTGCTCGTCGTCGCTGGTCCTGCTGGAAGCAGCATGGTCCCGCGCCGCCGTCACACCGGCCTCGTAGGCCGCCTTCCCCTCGGCGATGCGTCGCTCCAACTCGCTCCGCGCCTGATGGGCCGCCAACCTTCCCGCCTCCACCGCACGGGTGACCTGTCGACGCCTCATGTCCACCGCGTCACGCGCTGCGTCCAGGCGGTCCTCCACCTGGGACCGGGCCTGATCCAGCGTTTCAGAGACGCTGGCGGAGAAATCGTCGGCCAGCCGGCCGGCGCGGGCCCTCGCCCGCCTTGCCTGCTCCTCGATGTCGCGCCTGGTCTCCTCACCCGACTGCGGCGCGAAGAGAAGTGCCAGGCCAGCGCCCAGGGCAACGCCAAGGAGCAGTGAGCCGACGCCACTGTCGCGTCGCTCGATGATGATGTAGGGCTCGTAGTATTCCTGTTCGTAGCGCGCCATGTCATTCCTCTCGTCGTGGGTCATCTGTCGTCGGTAATCGGCCGGACGTCGCCGTCAGCTTCCGCTTGCCGAACGGCTCCGTGCGGCCGGCCTCGCCGCCTTCTTTCGCTTGCTGACAGCCTTCTTCGGCGCGGGCTTGCCGTCTTCCTTGCCGGCGGCCCCACCAGCTCCAGCGTCAACCGGAGTGCCGGCCGTCGTGCCAGTCGTCACTTCCTCCACATCGTCACCGCGCAGAAACTGTGCGAGCTCCGCCGCCAGTTCCGCCGGAGGCAGGCCCAGCGTGCGGGCGGTCCGGCCATGATGACCGCCGGTGGAGGCGAAGGTGCGCAACACGAGCTCACGTCGGGCCTGCGCCATCGTCGCGCCGACGGGGATCGTGATCGCGCCCACGCGCCCCTGATGCAGGTGACGGGGAATGATGTCATCAGCGGTGATCGTGTCGGAGCGGCTGAGGATCACCGCGCGCTCCACCGCGTTCTTCAGTTCGCGGACGTTTCCAGGCCAGTGATAGGAGAGTATCCAGTCCCAGGCCGCGTCGTCAAAGCCCACGATCTTCTTGTTGTTCGCCTTCATGAACCGGGCCAGGAACTCTTCGGCCAGCAGGCGCAGGTCTCCCTCCCGCTCCCGTAGCGGCGGCAGCTCGAGCGTGACCACGGCCAGCCGGTAGTAGAGATCCTCGCGCAGTTCGCCGTCGGCGAGCGCCTTCTGGAGGTCCTTGTTGGTCGCTGCGACGATGCGGAAATCGACGCTGATCTCCTTCTTGCCCCCAAGCCGCCGGATCTGGCGGCTCTCCAGCGCGCGGAGGAGCTTCACCTGGATCTCGGGAGCCATCTCGGCCACCTCGTCCAGGAAGATCGTGCCGTTGTCGGCCATCTCGAAGGCGCCCGGCTTCTCGTTGGTGGAGCCAGTGAAGGCGCCCTTCTCGTGCCCGAACAGCTCATTCTCCAGGATATCCTTGGGGAGTGCGGCACAGTTGAGGGCGAAGAACGGACCCTTCGCCCGCTCACTCTTCTGGTGCACGGCACGGGCGACGAGTTCCTTGCCCGTGCCCGATTCGCCGAGTATCAGCACGCTCGCGGTGGACGGAGCGACGGCCTCGACAATCTGGTAGAGCTGGCGCATCGACTCCGACTGGCCGGTGAGCTCACCGAAATGGGTGAGATTCTCCAGTTTGGTGGAGAGTTCGCGGTTCTTGAGCTGGACGTTGAATTTCTCCAGCGCCTTGGGGATGAGGGCCTTGAGCCTGTTCAGCTTCTCGGCGTTCAGCGGCTTCTCGATGTAGTCATAGGCCCCGCGCTGCATGGCCTCGACCGCCGACCCGACAGTGGCCTGACCGGTGATGATGATGCACTCGGTCGGGATACTGCGAAGCTGCAACTCCTTGAGCAGGGCGAGTCCGTCCAGCTTGGGCATCTTGAGGTCGGCGAGGACGACGCCGAACATGTCGCTACTGAGGCGATCGAGGGCCTTCTGCCCGTCGGAGGCGATCTCCACCTCGTATCCCTCGTCGCTCAGGATGGCACCGAGGCCGTCAGTGATGGCCCGTTCGTCGTCGGCGATAAGGATCTTGGCTTTGGTCATGGCGGCGTGGAGCGAGAGAGCAGAAGGCGCTTACCCAGCGCTGGAAGGTGGGAACACAACGACCCACTCCTCGTCGGAACTGCTGTCCATGCGTGCACCGGTGGCCCGCAGCAGGACAGCCACGTCATCGGGGAGTGGTGGCAGTACGGCACTGTCGCGTCGCAGTCGGAGCGTCGGCTGCGGCGAGTCATCCAGCTCACAAGATAATGCTCCGGCCACGTCGAATGCGGCGAGGAGCATGGCAACCAGGGCGAGGCGCACATCCTCCCCCCGGGCCATCGTGACGTAGCCCACGTCAGACGGGGGGACTGTCACGGTAACGGTGCCCCCATCGCCGTGGGCGATCGCTCCGAGCAGCGAACCCACTTGCCTGACCAGCGTGGCGACGTCGGCGGGCTCGGTCACCGGTCGCATGAACGACAGCAGGACATCGGTCAGCGACGCGAGCGCATCGAACTGCTCCATCGCCGCTTCGGCGAAGGGTGAGATGCCAGCCGATGGTGAGTCGGGCCGCGCCGATCGGGCCCGGATCACCTCCAGGTTGACCGCCAGCCCATTGAGGGCATTCCTGACCTCATGCGCGGCCGGCCGGCCCAGCTCGTAGAGCCGGGCAAGCCATTCTGCGGCGACCGCGACGTCGGCTGATGGCGTCCCGGTCACCCGCCCTTCACTCGCCAGCGTCCGGATCGTCCGGCGCCGCCTTGACCGACGGCCGGTCGGAATCAGGCATCGGGAGGCGCTGCACGGGCGCATCCACGAACCTGCTGACGGCTGCGGCCGTACCGCCCACGGCCAACTGTTCGAACAGGAAGCCAAACTTGTCATCATAGGCACGACCGAGCTCAGCTCGCAGCTCTTCCGGAAGGTCCCAGAGAGCCCGCTTGAATGGTCCGATGGCTTTCTTGCGAGTCTTGTAGAAGAACTGTTCGTCGGTGTCCGTGGCCTTCCGCTCATCGGCCGTGTTCACGCGCAGCCACTCGTAGATCTCATCCCGCAGCTCGGATGGCAGGTGATCGTAGAGCATGTTCTGGAAGTTGGTGGCGAGATGGATCTCGGCCGTTTCCGTGCGCGGGAAGTTGTTGAACGCGCCATCGGGGAGGGTACTGGCACCGTGCTGGACAGCTCCAGCCATGCCGTACTCCTCGCGGGCGACCCGGGACAGCTCCTCGAGGGTATTCAGGTCGAGTGCGACATCGGCAATGGAGCCGTCGGCGAGCACGACACCGCCATGGGAGGTGCCCGACTGCACGCTGATCTTGGAAAGACCAACCATTCCCGGCGCCTGCTCAGCCAGCGTCCGGTTGAACCCATCCATGAATGCGCGCAGTTCCGGGACCGTGCTGTTCTCGGTGCCCACCTCGCCGATCTCACCGCCAATGGAGATCGTAACTCCCTCCGGCTCCTGCTCGCGCACGAAGCGGGTGAGCTTCACGCCCACCTCGTAGTTCAACCGCTGCTGTTCGTCCAGGGTCTCGTGGGACAGGTCGACGAGTGTCGACGTGTCGACATCGATGTTGTAGAAGCCGGCGTCGATGGCCTCACGAGCCAGTTGCATGACAGCGGCGACCTCACCCTCAGCGTCCACACTGTACTTCCTGGCGTTCACCTGAAAGTGGTCACCCTGGATGAAGACCGGGCCGCGGAAGCCCTCCCGTAGCGCGGCGGCCAGCATGACGGCCACATACTCCGACGGCCGCTGATCGGTGTAGGCGATTTCCGACCGCGCGATCTCGAGCAGGAAGGCGCCGGCATCGAGACGGATTGCGGTACGGAAGATGGAGCGTGCCGTGTCGTAGGAGAGGCCGCGGACGTTGATCGCTGGTGCCGTGAAGCCGCCCGTCTCGCCACGGCCGCGAGCCATGTAGAGATCGTGAATCGACGCCGGCCGCACACCCACATCCTGGCCGATCTCCCAGATCATCCAGCGCGCCTGGGCCCTGGCAATGCCGGTGCCGAACACCGCTTCGTGCACCAGTGCATCCATCATCGGCCCGGTGAGTGCCGCCTCATCCTTCACCGTGACGCGACCGTCGCGAACCTCGACGGCGTCGCCGACGCGCGCCGCATCCCTCACGATCTTCTCCAGCATCCAGCCCCCATTGTATGGCGCCCCGCGACCCGACGGGTGCGGAGCGTGAACGTGGTCGTACCGGGTCTTCGGCATCGATCGCCGCCGGCCCGCGTGGCCTGTGACTTCCCAACTTGGACGGGGCGAACAGCCACCGCAAGCAGGCCGGCCCATGGCCGGACTGCCTCCCCGGTAGCGCCGCTCAGAGCTGCCAGCGCGGATCCGGCCGCGGCAGCTTGTCCCATTCGGCGCGCGCCGCACCCGCATCCGCGCGCCCGAGCATGGCGTAGGTGAACTGCTTCCCCAGTTCGACACCCGGCTGGTTGAGTGGATTCACCTCGTACAGCGATCCGGCATAGATCGTGGCCAGTTCCAGCATCATGAACAGCCCACCCAGGTGCCAGGCATCCACGGTATCGAGAGTGAGGGTCATGTTCGGCCGACCGCGCCTGGCCAGCGCGCCCGCCGTCGCCCGGCGCTCCACATCGAGCAGTTCGTGGAGCGTATGCCCACCCAGGTAGGCCAGTTCCGGAATATCCGGCTCCAGCGCCGGGATCGTGACATCCTGCTGTCCCTTTGCCACCGCAACCAGGGTCACCGTCTTGTTCGCCGGACCCTCCATGAAGAGCTGCACCTGGCTGTGCTGGTCCGTCACACCCAGCGCTGCGAGAGGCGTCGGACCCGTTCCCGCACCGTCGCTCCCCACCTTGCCCAGGCTCTCCGCCCAAAGTTGCACGAACCAGTCGGCCATGTCACGCAGGGCGTCGGAATAGGGCATGAAGACATGGATCCCCTTCCCCAACTGACGGTCGGCCAGCCACTGCAGCAGAGCATATGTCCCGGCGGGGTTGCGCGCGAGTTGCGACGGTGCACAGCGCGTTCGCATGTCGGCGGCCCCCTCCAACAGGGCCGCGCAATCGATCCCGACAAGGGCGGCTGGCAGCAGCCCGACAGGCGTCAACACGCTGTATCGGCCGCCCACGTTCGGCGCGATCTCCAGCGCCGGCAGGTCGTCGCGACGGGCAAGTGCCCGGAGAGCACCGTTCTCCGGGTCGGTGACGAAGACCAGATGCTCGCGTGGAGGCAGGGAGGCAGTTCGCAGCCGGCCGAGCACGACGAGGAACTGGGCCATCGTCTCCGCCGTACCGCCCGACTTGGAGGTGACGACAAAGAGGGTCCGCGAGAGCGTCAACCGCGCCAGGAGCGCATGAATGGTACGTGGATCAACGTTGTCCAGCACGTGCAGCCGCGGCCGGCCCCCACGCTCGCTGGCGGCGAGGTCGTTCCAGCCGGGCGCGCAGAGGGCAGTGCGGAGCGCGATCGGACCCAGCGCCGAGCCACCGATCCCGAGCACCACGACATCGTCATAGCGACCACGGGCGCGGGCCGCGAAACCCTGAACGGCGGCGAGCATCTCGCGGTCGTCGGGCAGATCAAGGAAGCCGAGCACGCCGTCGGCGTGCTGAGCGGCGGCGGCGGCGTGGACTTCGGTGAAACGTGAGCCCGCATCGGCCCACATCCCTTCCGCCACACCACCGCCCACGGCGGCCGCCATCATGTTCGAGTAATCCAGGCGAATTGCCATGCGCGGATCCAGGAATGCCCTGCGCAATGCCGGTCGAACGTACTACACTCCGCTAGACATCCACGACCAGGCCGTCGAAGGCCGGCATGATTCCCGGCGGAAGTGACGCCGCCAGATCGCTGTGCCGGTTGTCGTGCGTGAGATGTGTTAGATACGTACGCTCGGCGCCCACGAGACCCGCTGTGTCAATGGCCTCGGGGATGCTCAGGTGGGTGGGGTGCTCCGTACGAAAGAGCGCGTTCAGCACCAGTACGCGTGCTCCAACTAGCAACTTCAGTGCCGCTTCCGGCACCGACTTGGCGTCCGTGACGTAGGCCAGTGGCCCTATCCTGTAAGCATACACCTTCACTTCTCCATGCGGTATGCTCACCGGGGTCACCCGGGCGTCGCCAATCTGCTCGACCACGCCCTCGCGCAATGGATGCAACCGACCCTCCGGCTTCGTGGTCCCCGGCAGCGGTCGCATGTTGTCGTCGAAGATGTAGGGGAAACGGCGGGCCAGCCTCGCAAGGGTGTCCGGGGGACCGTAGAACGGAAGTCCGCCTCGCCGGTGGACGGAGATCGCTCGCAGGTCATCCAGTCCGTGGACATGGTCCGCGTGATCGTGCGTGTAGAGCACCGCGTCCAGGTCGGAGATCCCGGCAGCAACCAGTTGGAGGCGCAATTCCGGCGGCGTGTCTATCAACAACCGGGTGCCGCCGTCAGTCTCCACGACGGCACCCGTGCGGGTACGACGATCCCGTGGGTCATCCGAACGGCAGACCGGGCACCGGCAACCGATCTGCGGTACGCCAAAACTCGTTCCGGTGCCCAGGAAGGTGAGCTTCAAACCAGCTCGACCTTCAGCAGGTTGGTGGTTCCCGGTACGTCGAACGGATGGCCGGCCGTCACCAGCACCCGCTCGCCTGGCTGGGCAAGGCCCCGCAGTTTCACTTCCTCGTGCGCCAGCTTCCACATCGCGCCGTAGCTCCGGCAATGAGGGACCAACGCCGGGATCAATCCCCACACCAACGCCAGTTGTCGATAGGTACGCGGTACATCGGTGAGGGCCAGGATGGGGACACCGGGACGGCGCGCGGCAACCACCCGCGCGCTGAACCCACTCTTGGTGAAGACCACCACGACCGGCGTCCCGAGCATCTGGACCGCCGTCACTGTCGCGGCGGCAATCGTCTCTTCCGTTGTGCCGACGCCGGCCATCGAACGACGCTGGTCGCGCATCCAGGGGATCGGATGATCCTCGATCTCCGTGATGATGCGCCTCATCGCCTGCACCGCGAGCCGCGGGAAGGCGCCTGCCGCCGTCTCTGCCGACAGCATCACGGCGTCCGTGCCGTCCAGGATGGCGTTCGCCACATCACTCGCCTCGGCCCGCGTGGGTCGGGGGTGGGTGACCATGGACTCGAGCATCTGGGTCGCCGTGATCACCGGTCGACCAGCCTGCATGGCAAGCTGGATGATACGCTTCTGTGCGTACGGCACCTTCTCGAACGGGAGTTCGACGCCCAGGTCACCGCGCGCCACCATTACCGCGTCGGTGGCCTGGAGGATCTCGTCGATGTTCTCCAGCGCGTTGTCCTTCTCGATCTTGGCTACGATGAGCAGGCCGGTGGGCAGGAGCTGCCGCAACTGCTCGATGTCCGCTGCCCGCCTGACAAAGCTGATGGCGACATAGTCCACCTCCTTCTCTATCGCGAAGGCGATATCGGCGCGATCCTTCTCGGTGATGGACGGCGCCGAGACGTGGACGCCAGGGAGGTTCATCCCCTTGTGGCTCCCCATCTGTCCCCCGTGTACGACCCGTGCCGTCACGCGCGGCGCCGACACGTCGAGCACGACCAGCTCGATGAGGCCGTCGTTTACCAGTATGCGGTCGCCCACTCCCACGTCATCGGCGAGCGGATAGGTGACGGGCACCTCGCCAGGCTGCTCCTCGCCCTCGGTGCTGAAGATTATGTCCTCACCCTGTTGCAGCATGAGGGGAGCGGGGAGATTGCCGATCCTTATGCGCGGTCCCTGGAGATCGCCAAGGATGGCGACGGGACGTCCGAGTTCGACGGCGAGCTCGCGAACAGTGGCGATGACCTGCGCATGCTGTTCGTGGGTGCCGTGGGAAAAATTGATGCGGGCTACGTCGAGCCCGGCTTCGATCAGGCTGCGAATGACATCCGGCGTGGACGATGCCGGACCAAGGGTGCAGACGATCTTCGTACGGGGAGGCTGGGTCACGATCGCTCGATAGGGGCTGGAGGGAGCTCGTTGGATATGTACTCTGGTTGAGGGAGGCATGGAAGCAGGGAGGACGCCGGCGTCATCTCTTCCGGGGCTCCGGCGACAGCCGTGGAGCGGGCGTGGATGGACGCCGACCGTCGGTGAGCACCGACTGCCGACCGTCCCGCAACACGGGAAAGTGATGTAGTTTCCGCCATGCCACGCTACAAACGGATCCCACCGCGCCGCCCGGTGCCCTGGTCGCGTACCCTGCGTCTGTGGGCGTCGCTGTCTGCCGCGCTTCTGGTGCTCCTGCTCGCTGTGGTATGGAGTGAGCGTCTGCCGGAGCCGCTGCCCTCCTCATCGCCAGCGTCGGAGTTCTCGTCCGCGAGGGCGTGGCCCGCGCTGGCCTTTCTGGCCGATACTGTCGGGCTGCGGCTGCCAGGCTCGACGGAGTCGGCACGCTCACGCGAGTACCTGCTGGCAAGGCTGCGCGCGCTCCCGGGGCTCGAAGTGGTGGAACAGGACGCACTCGGCATGCGGGTCACCGGTTCCAATGCTGTAACCTACCGCGTCCGGAATGTCCTCGCCCGGCTTCCCGGGCGCGAAGCCGGCTCGGTGCTCCTGTCGTCGCACTACGACTCGCCGGCATCCAGCGTTGGCGCTGCCGACGACGCGATAGCGGTGGCCGCGATGCTGGAGGTTGCGCGTGCACTGACGGCCGGCCCGGCTCCGATGCACAGCGTGATCTTCAACTTCGACGACGCCGAGGAGCAGGGCCTGCTGGGAGCGTCCGGCTTCCTGCGGCATCCGTGGGCGAGCGACGTCAGGGCGTTCGTCGACCTGGAGAGCGCCGGCAACGCTGGCAAGGCGGTCCTCTTCCAGGCCGGCCCCGACAACGCCTGGCTCACCTCGCGCTACGCCTCGTCCGTTCCACACCCATACGGCACGGTACTCGGCCAGGACATCTTCCAGTCCGGACTGATCCCCTCGGGAACCGACTTCGAGATCTACTCGCGCATGGGCGGGATGCGCGGGCTGGATATCGCGTTCTATCGCGGCGGCTGGGCCTATCATACCCCACTGGACCGCGTGGCGGCCGTGGAACCGGGGAGCGTGCAGCACATGGGTGCCAACACGCTGGCCCTCACCCGTGCACTGGCTGCGGGCCCGCTGCCCGGCGACATAGGCGGCTCGGCCAGCGTCTACTACGATATCCTGGGGTGGAGGATGGTGACCTATCCCCAGACCGCCGCCTCCTGGTTAGCCGTTGCCGCGATCGTGTTGCTCGTCATCGGCATCCGCGCGCTCATGGGCGGCAGGCTCCTGCGAGGACGGACGTTGCGCGGGGCGCTTGTCGTGACGGTTGTGGGAATCGTCCTTGCCTTCATTGCCGCAATCGCCGGGGCGGCGCTGACGGCGTATGTCATGCGCCGCCCGCATGGTTGGTTCGCACACCCCTGGCGCGGCGTCTGGGCGTTTGGTTCGCTCAGCCTGCTTCCAATTCTGGCCGTGCAGTGGCGCTTCGCCCAGCGGCCGGCGGCACGCGACGAGGCGCCCGAGGCGAGGGTAATGGCGGCCTGGGTCGCGGCCTTCATCGTGGCCGCCGCATTTCTCCTCGCCCTCACGGTCGCGGGCATCGGCTCGGCCTACCTGCTGCTCTGGTGGGTTGTCGGTGGCGCCGCCAGCCTGGCAGTGCTCGCCTTTACCGGTGGGCGACACTGGCCCGTGGCGGCCTGTCTGGGTCTGCTGCCCGGCGCGCTGCTCACACTTCAGACCGGCTTCCTCGCGATCGAGCTCTTCGCACCCATCGCTGGTCGCTTCCCGGCCGACTTCCCGTTCGACTTCGTCATCGCAGTCATCGTGGCGACGGTCGTCGTCCTCGTGGGGCCACCCACTACTGCCCTGCTCCACCGGCATGGTCGCCTGGGGGCCGCCAGCCTGGCCGTCGGCGGCAGCGCAGTCGTCGCACTCATGGTGCTCTGGCTGTCATTCCCATACTCGGCGACGCGCCCGCAGCGATTGATGGTCGTGCACGAGACATTCGCGCGTGGGGGACGCCTGACGCTCACGGCGGGCGACATGCTCGGACCGCGGCGCGCGGCCAGGTTCGCCGAATCCATTGCCGGCAGTCCGACTGCCACCGAGGGCACCGATGACGAGATCCATTTCGCGGCCGGCATACCACCGGTAGCGGCGCCGCAACTGGAACTGCTGGGCGAACAGCGAACCGCGGCGGGTGAACGGACACTCGTGCTGCGGCTGCGACCTGACGGCGCTTACCGCACCGTGCTCGAACTCCCGCCGGAACGTCCCGGTCGGTGGAGCGTCGCCGGCGTGTCGCCGGACGCGGAAACGGTGAACGTCTCGCGCATGCGCTTCATCTCGGCACCCGACAGCGGCTGGATTGTCACGGTGACGGTGCCCGAGGCCAGACCGCTGGCAATCGACGTCCACGCCGTGCATGCCGTCACGACACCCGCCGCTCGTGCCCTGATGGAACGACTGCCGCCCTGGTCCGCCGCCTATGCGGAAGCAGTGGCGCGGAGACGAGTGATATTCTGAGGAGATTCCGGCAGCCGCGGTGATGCAGGCACGGCTGCCGGCCCGTTGGTCATCGGTGGGCGAGCACCGTCTGGCGCTTCCGGTCGAGCCCGGTGAGCAGGGTCGCGAAGGATTTCGCGAAGCTCGCCACCCCCTCCTTCAACAGCTCGTCCGTCACGCTGTCCAACGACACTCCCAGGGACTCCAGTTGCGCAAGCGTGCGCACCGCACCATCCACATCCTGATCGATCGTGCGGGCCACCTTCCCATGATCCCGGAAGGCCTCGATGGTGGCTGGAGGAATGGTGTTCACCGTGTGGGGCCCGATGAGCTGTTCTATGTACAGCACGTCGCTGTAGGCCGGATTCTTGGTGCTCGTACTGGCCCACAGCGGCCGCTGGAGCTGGGCCCCCCTCGCGCTCAGCGCCTCCCACCGGGCGCCGGCAAAGGACGAGGTGAAGAGGCGGTAGGCGAGCTTCGCGTTGGCAATTGCCACCTGCCCCAGGAGCGACCGGGCCAGTTCCTGCTTCTCACCGCCCGCCGCGACAATCGCCTCCAACTGCCTGTCCACCTTGGTGTCCACGCGACTGACGAAGAAGCTGGCCACCGAGGCGATGTGATCCAGCGGCTTGCCCGCCGCGGCACGCTCCTCCAGGCCACTCATGTAGGCGTCTATAACCTGGCGATGTGCATCTATGGCAAACAGCAGGGTGATGTTCACGTTCACGCCATCGGCGGTCAGGCGCCTGATGGCTTCCATGCCCTCCACCGTGCCTGGCACCTTGATCATGACATTCGGCCGGTCCACCCTGGCCCACAATCTATGCGCCTCGCTGATCGTGCCCTCGGTCTCATGCGCCATGCCGGGCGACACCTCCAACGACACGAAACCATCCTTCCCACCGGTGGCATCATGGACCGGACGGAAGAGGTCGCAGGCGCGGCGCACGTCGTCGGTGGACAGGATCTCGAACGCCTCGGCCGCGGAAACGTCGGCGCCCAGCTCTCCGAGTTGGCTGTCGTATGACGTGCCCTCAGCCAGCGCCTTCTCGAAGATGCTCGGATTGGATGTCATCCCGGTGAGATCATCCTCCGCGATGCGACGGGCCAGTTCGCCATCGTCGAGCATGTCGCGATTGATGAAGTCGAGCCAGATGGACTGGCCGGCCGCGTGGAGTTGGTGAAGAGGCGAGGCGGACATGGCATGACTCCCGGTCAGAGACGGCGGCCGGCTCCCGACAGACTGACACTCTGCAGGTGAGCTGCGGCGGGTATGGATTCGTTACGTCAGACGGCTCCCGATCCTTGAAAGATAGCACGGCCGGAAGCGGGACGCCTGCGCTCAGGGCGCGACGCGCCACGGCACGTCACCCCTGAGCGTTCCCCAGCTCATCACCAGCGATCCCTGTGCCGGCGCCTCGATGGCGGGTACGAGCGTGATCGTGAAGCTCTCTGCGGAACCGTCGACCTCGGCGGTCCGGAGCGCTACCCGGGCAAGATCCTGGGACGCGTCGTACTGGGTTCCCCACTGTCCCGTCTGGCGATTGATGATGAGCTGCCAGCCGCTTCGCGTGAGCAGGGAATAGAGGGTGTAGCTGCCGCGTGGAATCCGGGCGTCGCCCAGTTCCAGGTCGACATCCGTCCGCAGCACGGTCGCCTGATTGGCTCCCGTGCGCCAGACCTCGTCGTAGGGAACGAGCGCACCGGCGACAACGCGACCCCGCGCGTGCGGCTGGCCGTAGTCCACGCTGATGATCATCGGTGCAGCCTGCGCATCGGCCGCCGAGCGATCAGAGAGGGAGAGCTGGCTGGTCGCGCGGCCGCTCGCCTCGACCCGAACATCAGAAGTCGTCTGGGCGTCCGACGTTGGCGCACAGGCAGCCAGCGATGCCGCGCCGATGAGGGCGGAACCGAGTACGGTGAGAAACTTCATGCGAGTAACCAGCGGGATGAGGGGTGTCTGGCGCGGGGACTGCAAGACGTGTGCGCCCAAGCTTAGCGAGTGGGCGGCTCACGCTCCAGCCTGGACTAGAAGACGCTCCGCCCAACGGCCGCTGTGATGCCGAACATGGTGCCCAGGACCATCATGACGACGGCCACGACGAGGAAGGATATCAGCGCTGTGACTATCGCCTTGCCGGTCGAGAAGTCCAGCGCCTGCCGGATCGCCACCACACCAGCGATTGCCTGCCAGATGGCCACGACGAAGAGCGCCATCACTCCCAACACGGGCAGCAGGCCGAAGAGCGCCAGTACCCCGGGTGATTGGGCGAAGCCGAGCGTGCGGAGGAGTTCGCCCCAGTCGGCCGTGCCGCCGAACAACTTCGTCCCGACGATCATCGTCACGCCCGACCAGAGCAGCCAGCCGGCGATGGCGCCTATGACCCCGAATATGATCCCCGCGGACCCGCGGTTCATGTTCCCGATGCCCTGGCAGATGGCGACGATGATGACGACGGTCAGCGCCTGTCCAGTTGCCGTGCGATCAGCCTCGACAGCCTCGTAGGTTGGCACATCGAGCATGGCCGCGCCACGCATGCGGTCGGTGATGGTCGCGCTCATGTCTACTCCGGGAAGCTGGGAGAATGGACGGATTGGGAAGAAGGCAGCCTCCCGCCGCGGCGCATCCACGCCGGGGGAGTGCCGCTGGAGTCACGCGGTCAGTTCATGCCCGGCAGCATGCCTGTAAACCAGGGAACTGCCCGCCCTGCTGCACGAGCGATGCCGCCCGCGTCGCAGTCAACCTCTTTCCCGATCAGACTGCGCTTCGCGGCGCACCTGGGCCATCACCCGTTCCAGATCCTGCTCGGCGCGCTGACGCTCGTCGGCGGTCCACTGTTCCTGGGCGGACATCTCGCGGATGCGCGAGAGCATCTCGTCCACGAGGGTGCGCAGGGCGTCATTCACGCGACGGTCGGTCTCGATCGAGCCGGTGGATTCATCTGTCATCAGGGAAGGTCTGGAGTGAATCGCCAGGGACGCGGAAGACGGGCTGTCAGGCGGTCACGTACCCGGGCTGCTCGCGCAGTATGCGCAGGTGTTCTCGCTCGTGGCCGGCAATGATATAGGCGAGGGCGCGCGCTGTCACGGGCTGTCCGCTGGCCGTCACCACTCGCGCGAGAGCCCGGGCATCCAGTCCGGCAAAGAGGGCGATGGTGGCGGCGCGGACGGCCGCCAACTCCGACAGGATATCGTCCAGTGACCGGTTTCCGGCTCCGGCCACTCGCACGTACTCATCCTGATCGAACGAGGCAAGCGCGGTCGCGTCACCACGGGCTGCGCGTAGCGCCCGGTAGGCCATCACCCTCTCGGTGTCGGCCAGGTGTTGCAGCACATCCTTGCCGCTCCATTTACCCTCTGCGTATGGCCTGCCTGCTCGTTCCTCGCCGAGCGTCGTGGCCAGACGCTGGACATCAACCGACTGTTCGGCGAGCTGGGAGAGGAGGTCCCCGTCCGGCACGGCGGCCACATAGCGGTGATAGTAGGTCGAATACTCCTCGGTACCGGGGCGTTCAATGGTCATGGTTGGCGAGTGGGGCAGGAAGAAGTACTGCGCAGTCAAGAAACCGACCGATCAGGTCACGATCCACGCTCCGGCATCAGGATCCGGATTCGAAGTCGGCAAGCACCCGGGCAAGGGCAGCAGCGTCCATCCGGTGCCCGCCCACAAAGGTACTGAGGGTTGTCGGAATCCGGTGCCCACGCAACCGCTCCAGTTGCGCAGTCAGGCGAGCGGCGCTGCTGAAGCGGTCGTGATCCCCCATGACCAGAGCCAGCGTCTCTCCGGAAAGCCGATCACGCAGCGTATCCAGCGGGAGATCATCGGGCACCGCCCCTCCCCAGAGCACCAGTCGGCGCACGGGCGAAACGCCCAGCGCAGTCCAGCGGCTGGCGGTGGCAGCACCCTGGGAGAAGCCCAGAACGCCAAGTTTGACATTGGCGCTGTCCAGTCCATCTGCTACCCGCGTCCAGACCGTGTCCAGGAAACCGACGTGATCGTTGATCTCGGCCAGGCGATCCTCGCGCGTCATCCAGCTCGCTCCCACGCGCGACTGCGCATGAGCGGTTACATCGCTGCTCACGTAGAAACGAGACAGTGCCTCGGGGGCCACGAAGAGCCGTTGCGGGCTGATGGCGGCGGTGAAGTTGCGAATGAATCGCGCCGCCAGTTGGCCGTACCCATGGAGCACAACCCAGCACTCGCGCACCAGCGGAGACGGGGTACCGAGCACGAAATAGCGCGCCGCCCGGGTGGTGGAAAGATGGTGCTCATGGGGCTGGCAAGTCGGATCTGACGCTGCGCCGTCAGTCGATGACTCCGGATCCGCCAATGACTCCGCGCTCACCGTTGAACCCTCAGTCGCGCCGACTGGCTCGGAAGGCGTGTTGGAGTTCACTGACAGCTTCCTCAGTGCCTACCGCGCGAAGCACGCTCCGGAACCAGTGCAGCCAGGGTCTTCCCGGCAGACCCAGCGAACCGGTGGAGCAGCCGCATGCCAGCCGCCATCATCCGGCCCAGCGGCCCCCCGGTCGCCGGTCGTGCAGCGCGGCCTCCATTGGGAGGAGGAGGAGGCGTGGCCACTCCGACGGCAGTAGGAGGATTGCGATCTGGCGGCCCGAGCGAGCCAGAGGCCTGTGGTACGGGCTGGAATCGGTCGACCATGGCCATCTCCGGCTGAGCCTGCGAAAGTCACACTGGAACCGGTCAACAGTTGATGAAAGTATACCGCTTGCAACCGACGCTACGCCAGAGGAGTGCCGTCGACAGGGACCGCACCAGCAGCTCCCGCCCGTCGGGTCAGTCGGCCAGCTCGATGGTAAAGTACAACGTCGCTTCCGGATGCTCTGGAGAGCGATCCCACTTCTCCTGCTCGCGACGCATCCCCTTGATCACCGCCTCGCCTGCGCGACCAACATCCAGCGGTAGCGCGAAGGAACCGGAGTGGGCGAGAGAGCGAGCTCGGGCACCAGAATTGAAGCGTACCCAGCAATCCCAGGCTGTCACACGCTGGCCGGCGGCGACGAATTGCCTGACTGCCAGCTCCGCATCGTCGAGCAGGAATGCCAGCTCGTGAGCCGACTGCGTTCGCCCGGCGAGTTCCGGCGTGAGCAGCGCCAGGTGGCGGGAAAGGGACGCTGGCGAATCGCCTGAGGGTGACATCAGATGGATCGATCCAACAGGATCATCAGAGATGTGCGACCGGTGCTGGCTGGCCCGGAGCCCCATGCAGGACGGGCATGGCCGCCACCGCGCTGGCCAGCGCCTCGGGTAGTTCAGCGGCACCACGAACGGAGAAACTGAGGTCGCGCAACAGGCCGTCACGCAGCGCGTATAGCCAGCCGTGCACGGAGAGTGATTGTCCGCGCGCCCATGCCGCCTGCACCACCGTTGTTCGACAGACGTTGGCGGCCTGTTCGATCACGTTGAGCTCGCACAGTCGGCTGATGCGGTCGGCCTCCTCAGGGATGGAGTCCAACTCCGAACGATGACGAGCTGCCACATCCTGGATATGTCGCAGCCAGTTGTCGGCCAGTCCCAGTGGGTCGCCGCGGAGGGCCGCCTGGACACCACCACAGCCATAATGTCCGACGACCATGACATGGCGCACCTTCAGAACTTCCACCGCGTACTGGAGCACCGACAGGCAGTTCAGATCGGTGTGAACGACGACGTTGCCGATATTGCGGTGGACGAACAACTCTCCCGGCAGGAGTCCCACGATCTCATTCGCGGGCACGCGGCTGTCGGAACAGCCGATCCACAGGTGTCGCGGCTCCTGCTGCTGCGCCAGGATCGTGAAGAAATCGGGTTGGCGGGCCACCAACCGGGCGGCCCAGGCGCGGTTGTTGGCGAAGAGCTCGGGGAGTTGTCGCATCAGGATTGACCGGGGTTCGGCCGGTTCAGCGACCGGCGGTTGGTGCCTGCATGGTGACGCTGAACACGGTCCGCGAAGTGGCGATGGGGCGGCGCTGTTGCGCCTGGATTCCTCTCACTCGGTCGGCGCGGTACCGGTCCAGCGCCGGCCCGCCGTGCGCACGCCGAAGACGCCGCGCACGAGGAAGAAGAAAGCGAACCCGCCGTCCAGCCACCATGAGTCGGTGAGTGGACCATTCGACGACCAGAAGGGCCGCAGAGCCACGAACGCGCCAAGCCCGATCATGATAACGCCTATTGCGGTTGTGATACGGGTACGCGCGGAGGTTGCCATCGGCAGTTGAGTCATGAAGCTGGGGACGGGCCACCAACCTGGGAGAGGGCGCCAGGGTGGCGCTGGCCGGAAAATGCGGACGAAGACCGCTGGTCGCAACGGCGATCCGGTTGCGAGAGCGGGCTCCGGGGGTGTCAACTGCTCACTGCACCCGCACCAGTTCCACGTCGAAGACAAGGATCGAATTGGCCGGGATGCCAGTCCTTGCCTGGTTGCCATAGCCCAGCGAGGGTGGGATGATGAGACGCCGCTTGCCGCCCTCCTTCATCCCGATCAGCCCCTCGTCCCAGCCCCGGATCACCGCACCGACGCCAATCATGGGCGAGATCGGGTTGCCGCCGACGCTGGAATCGAACTGCGAGCCGCTGGGAAGCCAGCCAGTGTAGTGCACCGTGGCGGCGGAACCTGTCACGACGGGGTCGCCGGTGCCGATGATGATGTCCTTCGTGTACAGGCCTGAACTGGACACAGTCATCTCGGCCAGATTCACACCCAGCGCTGGAGCGAAGACTGTCTCGCTGATCACCGGTACAGGTGCGGTGACCTTGTTGACCGAACAGGCGGTGGCGGACAACAGGACGAGCGCACCAAGCACAGCTACTGAGGATAGACGCATGATTCACGACGTTCGGGTTATGACGACGACCGGAGTTCACACCTCCGTACCCTCAAGGTAACAACGCGGCGGTGGGGGTAGCAGCATGTGGAACGGCCAGACGCCGGAATGCGCGTCCGGGCTGTCACGCCGAGGGACCCAGGTCCACCAACGGCCCGAGGTCGAACCGCGCGACGTCGGGTTGGGCGGCCGCCCAGGCGATGACCGCCTCACGATCGGCGTGCGTCGCCTGCCCACCGTCGCGGGTGACTGTGAAGCGGCCAGGGACGGCCGGGCTGGCCTCGGCGACAAGCCCGTCGGGTTCGGCGACCTCCTCCACGAAACGGACATGGATCGCCGCCACGTCAGCGCCGCCCGTCGCTTCCAGCACGACATCGAATCCGAACTGCGGACAGGCAGAACTCATCTCGCCTCCATCCTGGGCCGGATGCCTGGAACGGCCGGTATCATGCCTCGTTCGCGATGGTCTCCAACATCTCCCACCGCTCGGTGAGGCTGGCAATCTCCTCGTCCAGGGCCGCCAGGCGTTCCTTCACCTCCACCGTGGCGTCACCGTCACGCAGCAGCTCGGGATCGGCGAGGGAGAGGTAGAGGCGAGTTCGATCCGCCTCGAGGCCGTCGATACGGTCAGGCAGCGACTCGAGTTCGCGCGCTTCGTTGTAGTTGAGCTTGCGTGGCCGACCCGGGCTCGTCGGGCGCCCGGTCACCGTGGAGGGCTTCGCGGCGTTCCGGGCACGAACCGGCGGCGGCGAGGCAGGCACGGCAGCCGTGCGCTGACGCAGCCAGTCGCTGTATCCGCCGACGTATTCACCTACCCTGCCGTCGCCCTCGAACACCAGTGTGCTGGTGACGACGCTGTCCAGAAACGCTCGGTCGTGGCTGACCAGGAGCAACGTTCCGGAGAAGTCCAGAAGCAGCTCCTCCAGCAGGTCCAGCGTCTCGATGTCGAGGTCGTTGGTGGGCTCGTCGAGGATCAGGAGGTTGAAGGAGCGTGTGAACAGCCGCGCCAGCAGCAGCCGGTTGCGCTCACCTCCAGACAAAGCCCTCACCGGCGTACGCATGCGCTCAGCCGGGAACAGGAAGTCTTCCAGGTAGCTGATGACGTGCTGCCGCCCGCCCGCCCGATCCACATGATCAGCACCGTCGGCGATGCTGTCGTGGACCGTCCGTTCGGGGTCCAACTGCTCCCGAAGCTGGTCGAAATAGGCGATCTCGAGGCCGGTGCCAAGACGCACGGAGCCGGAATCAGGCTCCAGTTCGCCCAGCAACAGGCGGAGGAGAGTCGTCTTCCCGGAGCCGTTGGGGCCAATGAGTCCAACGCGTTCGCCACGCATGATCGTCGTCGTGAAATCGCGTACGATGACCTTGTCACCGCGAGAGAAGCTGACATCGCGCGCCTCGGCTACCAGCCGCCCCGAACGCTCTGCCTCCTGCGCCTGCATCCGGACCGTGCCCATCTGCTCGCGTCGCGCGGCACGCTCCGCACGCAACGCCTCGAGCCCGCGCACACGTCCCTCGTTGCGGGTGCGTCGGGCCTGGATCCCGGTCCGTATCCACACCTCCTCGCGCGCCAGCTTCCTGTCGAACTCCGTTCGCTCCCGCGTCTCGCTGGCCAGCGCGGCTTCCTTCCGCTCGAGGTAGGTGTCGTAGTCCGTCCCCCAATCCACCAGCATTCCGCGGTCCAGCTCCACTATGCGCGTCGCCAGTCGCCTCAGGAAGGCTCGATCATGCGTGACGAAGATGAGGGTCAACGCTCGATCGATCAGGAAGTCCTCCATCCAGGCAATCGCGTCGATGTCCAGATGGTTCGTCGGCTCGTCGAGCAGGAGCACGTCGGGCTCGCCCACCAACGCCCGTGCCAGCAGAGCCTGTCGCTTGCGCCCCCCCGACGCGGCTGCGAAGGCCGCGTCGGCATCGAGTCCAAGGTGGAGTAGCACGGTATCCACACGGTTCCGGACCTGCCAGCCGTCGGCCAGGTCGAGCGCCTGATGGAGCCGTCCGAGTTCGCGAAGTGCTGCATCATCAGAGGTCGCGCCCACCCGGTGGCTGGCCTGATGGTAGCGCGTCAGCAGGCGACCGGTCTCGCCCAGACCAGCGGCGACGACGTCGAACATGGTGCCATCGATGTCATCAGGCACGTCCTGCTCCAGGCGGCTGACGGTGACGCCACTCTGCCGCACCACCTCGCCGCTATCGGGTCGGAGTGTACCGTCGAGCAGCTTCATCACCGTGCTCTTGCCGGTGCCATTCCGACCCAGCAGGCAGACGCGCTCGCCCCGCTCGATGACGAAGTTCGCGCCCTCGAGGAGTGGCGGACCTCCAAAGGCAATACCGACATCCTTCATCCCCAACAGCGCCATGTCGAACCCACTCCAGTGAAGTTACGTGACCGGATGACGGCGCTGGCTCGCGAATGGATCGGGAATGGACACTAGCTCGCCGATGCCTGCTCCTTGCCGAGCGCCGTCTGTACCTCAGCCAATCGGCGCTCGCGCTCCTGCAGCCGTCCTCGGAACTCCGCATTGTCTGTGTGATGAATCTCGGAACGCAATTCGGTGAGCGTCGCGCTCAGCAGCGCGCGCAACTCATCTGCCTGATCGGCGGTAAGTCTGAGTTCCATGATCCCTCCTGGATCTGCGCCCTCGACGCGGATACGCGGCCTCGAAGTCACATCAGCCATCTGGAAGGTGACGGGATGGCCGACAGTTCTCAACGGCAGGCCGGCGCCGGACGAAGAGAATCATCACGAGCCATGGGCGTCACGGTGAGCGATTGTACGAGCGCCGGTTCGGTCGGAGCCAGGGTGATGGCCACTCGCAGGTCGCCATCCCTGCAACGCATGCGCCAGCGGCCGCGGAGAGCGTTCTCCGCCACCATGGTCCCCTCCATACGGCAATCGCCACCGGCGGCAGTCTGCAGCCTCTCGATCTCACTTCTCCGGCGATCCTTCGATCTATCGAGGTAGAGGTTCATCGCCGCAAGACTATCCGCCAGCGCATCGTCCCAACCGGTCACCAGCCGGGCTACCTGCTGCTGTCGCGTCGTGAGGACCGGCGCAGGCTGAGTCATGCGCGGCTCCAGTGCCCCGGTGCGCGCCAGCAGCTCGAACGCCTGCTCTGTCACCCCACCCCAGGGAGTGTACGTGACGTTGCCGAGCGCGATGATTCCGACTCCGTAATCCGGAAGCCAACGCATGTACGAACCGAAGCCTGGCAGGCCCCCACTGTGTGAGACGGCGGTGGGAAAGAGACATGACTGGCGGACACCGAGGCCGTAGCCATAACCGCCGGCGCTCAGCGTGATCGTGCCACCCTCGGCGCCGCCCGATGCCGTGGCACCGTTGTAGCGAACCACCTGCTGCATCTCACGCCGCGAGGCTCGGCTCAACGGCCCATCCTGGGCGCCGTCGCGTGCCGGCCATGCGTCGAGCATGAAGCCCACCCAGCGGCCCAGGTCGCTGATCGAGGTCAACATCCCGCCCATCGGGCCGAACGCGCCGTCGGGTAGTTGGGCTTCCTCCAGCCAGGTCTCGTCCTGCCAGCGATAGCCGTGCGCCAGACGACTGGGTGGCACCTCGGCAGCCTGGAGCGTGGTGGAAGTCATGCCGAGGGGCTGCAGGACATGCTGGGCGACGTAGCGCGGGTATGGCATGCCCGAGACATTGGCAACCACACGGCCAAGGATGGCGAAGCCGAAATTGGAATATTCGTAGCCCGTGCCCGGCGCGGTGGAGAACGGAATTCCGCCGCTCATGAGCCGTGTCATCTCCTCGTCGGTCGCGGCGAGCTGCTGATCGCCCCAGGGATTGTCCTCCGGAAAGCCTCCAGAGTGCGAGAGAAGCTGCCTGATCGTTATGCGCGGGGAGTCACTGGTCGGATAGCGCAGGGAGGCGAGTTCGGGAACGTAGCGCTCCACCGGGTCATCGAGCGATAGCCGGCCGGCATCGCGCAACTGGAGGACTGCCACTGCGGTGAAGCTCTTCGTCATGGAAGCAATGCGAAACACGCTTGCGCTGTCCACGCGCACTCGTGGTGACAGTTGGCGGTAACCGACCACCCCGGTGTGCGCCAGCGCCCCGTCCACGACGATGCCGTATGCGATACCCGGAACGTGCGACCGCTCGGCGAAACTGCGCATCAGCTCGTCGATGGCTGGAAAGGCGGCGGCCAGGCGCTGGGTTCGCTGGGCGTCGACGAACGCCGGCGGGGGAGCCTTGCTGACAGTAGAGGCTGGCTGTGCCGCCGCCAGCACTGGTACGAGCAGGACGCTCGTCAACGCGAAGGCGAGTGACAGGCCGGTGAACATGCGACCGGGTGAATGAAGAGGGGCTCTCCTCTGTTCCGGCAGGGCTCTCGCCTCCCTGGTCGCCTCCATCATTCGAGACAGGTCAGATCCGCGCTCCATCGGGTTCCTCGTCATGCTGATCAAAGGGTGGTCGGGACCGGCCGTGCCGGCGGCAATCGGAGGTCCGTGAGCCTCGTGCTCCCCCGCTGCCCGGGTGGCGAGGAGCGTCGTGCGCCCGACCGCATGGTCACGCCTGGAAACCCTGACAGATGAGTGCACCGTTGTTGCGGGTGCGGGACGATCAGCGAACATGTCAGCGAGTCCGCTGCGCCCCGATATTCCGTCCCGATACAGCCTCGCGCAAGTGGACGGGCCAGGCAGCATCGCCCCGACCGCCGGCAGCCGGCCCTCGCAATGCTGCGGGAGCGATGTGAATCGGTCTTCTCGCGCCTCCCTTCCGACGTGAGCCAGGGCATCATCCGTGCACGATTGCTAAATTGGGGGCAAGCCCGGATGCTGCGCGGCCGAGTACTGCCTTGCATCTGTTCATGATCGCCGTATCAGAACCATGAGATTCGGATGCAACAGAGACGGATCCTGCTCGTTTGCGACGACTCCGGTGTAGCTGGTGAGCTCGAGGGGCAACTGGCATCGCTGGGCCATGAGACGGTTGCCATTGCCAGGTCCGGGGGCGAGGCAATCGACATGTCGGTGGAACTCGCGCCGGACGTGGTGCTGCTGGATGGCGCCATCAGTTCGGGGGTTCAGCCCGGTGCGCGAACCAGTGCCCGATCGGGAAGCGACCGCGGGCCGCTGGTAATGCTGCTGCCCGGGGTGAACAGGGACAGTCCGACTGGTTCGACGCAGGCCGGCCCGGGACCTCGGATGTCGTTCAGCGACCACCAGCTGCAGAATGGCATCGAGATGGCGCTCTCCCTTCGAGACGCAGCAGGGTCGGGACGTGCATTCGACGACCGATTCTTCGAGATCTCGATCGACATGCTCTGCATTCTGAACTTCGATGGCTACTTCTCGAAGCTCAATCCTGCCTGGGAGCGGACTCTGGGCTTCAGCCGCGAAGAACTGATGTCGCGTCCGTTCATCGAGTTCGTCCATCCTGACGATCGCCAGCGGACGCTGGAGCAGAACCGCCGCTCCAGGCAGGGAGAGCAGTCTCTCGGTTTCGAGAATCGATACCTCTGTCGGGACGGCACGTTCAGGTGGTTCCACTGGAATGCCGCTCCCGACCATGCCGGCGGCATGATCTACTCCATGGCCCGGGATGTTACAGCACGGAAACGGGCAGAGGAGGACAGGGACCAACTGGTGAGGGAACTCCAGGGCGCGCTCGCCGAAGTGCGGGCACTCCGGGAGATCCTTCCCATCTGCTCCTACTGTCGCAAGATCCGCGATGACAAGGACTACTGGCAGACCGTGGAGAGTTACATCTCCGAGCACACCAGGACCAGATTCAGCCACGGCATCTGCCCGAGCTGCATGGAGTCGGAGCTGGGCTCCATGAGCCACGAGGCGGGCAAGGAATGAAGCATCACGCAGCCGGCGGCACTCGGCTCGTCTGTTCGAGCCCTGACACCGAACGAGCCAGGGTCGACAACGATCGAGTCCTGGCCCCGGGCACTCAACACCTGACGACGGAGGATCGACGATGTCGCGCGCATTTCTGAGGGAGGACGCGGAGGGCGAGATGCCCCGTCGCCATTACGATCTTCCTGACCGGGACGATCCCGGCTACGACAGGGCGGCCGCTCGTGCCTTGCTGCAGGCCGCTCGGGTGAGCGAGACGCAGTTGGCCGAGCGCGCGACGGGCTACTACTGGGGCGAGCCGCGCCTGTATCCGTACGTCGAGGAGCTCCTGGCTGAGGCTGAACTGGTGCAGGACGACCGACTGGAGCAGCTTGCCCGGCGATTCCTGCGTTGAGCATTGTCACGCCGATTCCAACGATGCGTGCCGACCTGGCCGTCGGGTCATGGTTGGCGGCTGATCCCGCTGGCGGAACGCTGTCAGACCCGGGAAGGCAGTTGGTAGGTGAGTTGGGCAAAGTCGGCACTCAGTGCCTGGGCACTGATCAATCGAAGCGCCGGCGACGCGATACGGCGTGGCAGCAGGGGCGCACCGCCGCCGAGCGTGACCGAGGCGACGGTGATGATCAGCTCATCGAGCAGGCCGTGGTCGTGAAACTGGCCGACCAGTTCTCCTCCGCCTACGATCCAGATATTCCTCCCCGCCGACTCTCCCGCCATCTGCTCATGCACCGGACGAACGTCGCCGCGAACGAAGCGGATGTCCGCGTCGTCAACCCTGGGCAACTCACGAGATGTGAAGACCCACGTCGGCTGCGTGTAGGGCCACGGTTGAGCCGGTTGGCCCTCCGGCGCGATCACGTGCGCGAGGAGCCACTCGTACGTGGTGGAGCCCATCGCGACTGCACCGACGTCTGCGATGAACGCCTCGTATCCTCCTACGGCTGAGTCACTGAACTGGAGGAGCCAATCGAGCGAGTTGCGCTCATCTGCGATGAACCCGTCGATACTCGATGCGGTGTAGTACTGGGTCTTCATGAGCGGTATCCTCCGTCGGGTCGTGCATCCAAGCTCGCCAATCGGGCGGGAGATGGAAAGCAGTGTTTACCCTGCGGAGGCAGAGATGCGCGGATCGTCATTCCCGCGGAGGTGGAGCCGCATGTCGTCATTCCCGCGGAAGCGGGAATGACGACGCTGTCGGGTAAGCTTTCGCGGGAATGACGTCAATACCGCGTACGTCACTCGATCTGAAGTGCCACCGGACTCGTCAGGTGAGATCCTTGACGACGGTGGAGACGCCGCTGGACTTGGCCGACTCGATCGCGCCATCTCGCAGGGCCGGGGTGTCGTGCATGAGGCTGGTGCCGATCACCTGATGATTGACGGCCTTGAGATTGAAGTAGTGCTTGCCGTTGCTGGCTTCCTTCCGGTCGTATCGAGTATCGTCGGCGCAGTTCGCCTGGACGGACGCGATCCCATTCCTTGCGGAGTCGCTGGCACGGTACAGCTCGCTACGCAGGATCGTCTCCTCGTCTGCCGACTTGAGCACGAAATACCATTGGTCATCTGTGCTCCTGCTCATCTCGTACCAACCAATCATGTCGTTCTCCTGGTAAAGCTGTGGGAACAGGTCCAATCCCACCGTCGCCGGAGCGTGCCATGACGTCGGGGGGCTCTCCCCCTGACTGATGCAAGCCCGGGGCCTGCCGTTCCGTTCGCTGTTTTCCGGAATCCGCTCTGCAGATCGTGCCTCGATGGGTTCCACCATCTGGCAACGCGCGAATCGGATAGCACGGCGGGGTCCGCCGCGTAACGCGTGCGAGAGGACCGCGCGGACGGCATCAACCTTCCGATACCCGTCTCGAGGGAGACGGGAAGGGATCTCGAGGCCGGGCAGAACGGAACGATGGAGCTAGAAGGCGAGCATCTGAGTGAACTTGAGAATCACGCTCCGACCTGGTGCCACAGACTGCAGTGGCCCACCGGGCTGGAGCGCCACGGGACTCGTGAAACGTTGCTCGTTATAGACCAGGAACAGGTCGCTCAGGGGGTGGTGAATCAGGTTGAAGCGCACATTCGCGTTCAGCAGGTGGCGCTCCGGGTCGTACTGTGAGAGCGCGTCGAGGAACATGTTCGTCGTGAACGAGTAGTTCGCGCGGGTCGTGACGAGTGTCGACGTGAAGCTGGCATCGGGCTGGTCGAGCTCCGCGTCGGTGCGCTGGAGGCCGACCGCCATGTTGAAGCGGAAGCTGGGCCTGACAGTGACGGTTCCCTGCACCGTACGCTGGCTCCCGCTCCACAGCCCGCCCGCTATCCCTGTAAAACTGGCCGAGATGAGTCGGCTGGCGTCTGTCTGTCACCTGACCTGCCACTCCGTCCATCCATACGAACCAGCAGGAATCGGATCGATGTCACGGTTGATGCGAAACGGCGCCTTGATACGCTCGAAGCGCGGGTTTGCCGAGAACTCCACATAGCCACCGTTGTTGAGGAAGAAGGTGTTGCCCGTGTGCAGGTTCTTCCCCACCATCTGGCCGTTCAGGTCCTCGTAGTAGTTCCAGACTATGTGCGGGTGTAGCTCACGAACGCCCCTCCTCTGCAATGCTGCCGGACGGGGCCGAACGCCCAGGTCGACCATCCACTTCCTGACGCCTGTCCGTCGGTAGTAGCCCATCTCATCGTTGAAGCCGTCACCCAACTGCATCGCGCCGCCCTTCACGTGCAGGAAGTTCCCCTCCCGGTTCAGCGTCGACCGCCAGGCATACTGACCGCTCTCGATTCCAGGCGTGTCGGTACAAAGTGCGTAGGAGTTCCAGTCGATCCTGCCGAAGAACCGGAAGTTTGCGTCCACGCCGTAGACGCGGTTGTAGTTGTCCCCCGAGCGAGTGGACTGCTTGTTCATGGCGATGACGCCGATATCGGAACCCTCGAACAGGTTCCGACGCAGACGCAGCACGGAGAAGTTGGTGGCCACGGCGCCCGGCGCATCCCGAGTCTGGATGTCGAGCAGGCCCACCGTCATGCCCGCGACCCTCCCGGTCAGCCGCGCGCCACCCAGGATGGGGATCTCGTGTCCACTGCCGTCGAGCCCGATGCGCCGGCTGAAGAAGAGCAGCAGGTCCTCGTCGGCGGTGGGGGCCAGCGTCGTACGATTGTTGCGCGCCGCATCGCCCACGTAGAAGATGCCCGAGTTTTCCAGAAAGAATTCCCGCTTCTCGGGAAAGAACTGGCTGAACTGCGTGAGGTTCACCTGCTGCTCGTCGGCCTCTGCCTGGGCGAAGTCGGGGTTCGCGGTGAGGTCGAGCGTCAACCCCGGCGTGACCCCGTACTTGAGGTCGGCGCCCACATCGGCGTTCTGCCTGAAATCGGTGCCGCCCGTCTCACGTAGCGTGCTGGCCGCCACGTACGGCTTGATGCGCAGGTCCCGCCCACCGGTCGCGCCGCTCAACCCGGTCAGATCTCCGGCGAGCGACACACGGGCCAGATTGTAAGCGCGAGGCACCGGCGACCAGAAATCGATCTCGTTCTTCCGTCGGATACGCCGACTGAAGTTGATCCCCCATGCGTCACCCACGGTCGGGTCGAAGCGGAGGGCACGGAAAGGGATCGCCATCTCCACCGTCCAACCATCAGCGACGCGCTGGGTGCGCACCTCCCACATGGCGTCCCAGCTCGTATTGATCTCGCGCCCCTCATTGGCCACCTGTCGGTCGGAGCGTGCTCCTTCCGGATTGGTGATGAAGATGTAGCCATTCCGACGGTCGCCGAAGGTGTCCAGCAGGACCTCGAAGGAATCCTGGTTGTCCTCCTTGAAGTCCTTCCGGATGTCGTTGACGATCAGCGCATCCGGCGCGCTGTCATGCAGGTAGGCCGCGATGTAGAGGGCATTGTCGTCGAACGCGACCTGGACCACCGTGCGCTCGCTGGCCGCAGCGCCTTCCTGCGGCTCGCTCTGCACGAAATCACTGGACGTTGGCGCATCCCGCCAGATCTGGTCATCCAGGACGCCATCCATGCGCGGTGCACTCGCTACGCGCGCGGCGGCAATCACCCGCCTTTCATCGACCCCGTGCCTGGAGGCAGGGGAGACGCGGGGAGGCTCTGCCCGCCTGCTTCCTGTGGATGTCGCGCCCTGCTGAGCGGCGAGGGGGAGCGGCACGAGTGCCGCCCCGAGCAGGATGATCGCGCAGGAGCGACGGAGAATCGACAAGGGGAACCGGGGTTGAGGCACGGGGGTTCTGCCGGAACGTGTGCACTCCCGACCCCGAGCATGCCTCGTGTCGCGAACTGCGTCGCACCGAATCATGGCGAGAAATAGCGAACACAAGTGGTGCCCGCAAGAACGCCGTTCGTCGATTCGAGCGCGACATGAACCGAAGCTGCGAATCAATCTCCCAGCGGCGACCGACGCCGTTCCATCGGAGATCGCCGTTCATCGGGGAGAGCATTGATCACCGGGTGGCGTCCGTCAGGGTCCCGGGGCGCCTACTCCGAGGTCCCGGCGCCAGGGTAGCCGCCTTCCAGGATCGGCAAGTTGGCTCGCCGTCGTACCAGCGATGACACGCTTGGCTCCGTCCACCAGGCCGTAAATGTCCCAGATCAGCACGCCTCGCACGCGGCCGTCCCTGAGGTAATAGATCACACCGCGCTTGTATGGGATCTCCCAGTACGTGACCATCTCCAGCCGTGAATCCACCTCACCGACAGCTTCGTAGCCCATCTCGAACATGTCCGAGTAGAAGAAGGGCAGATGTTCATATGACACCGTTCGTCCTGCCATCGCTACGCCTGCGTGAGCACCCATACTGTTGGCGCTGTCCTCATGCTCCACACGCCGCCACTGATTGAGCGAAGGGTTGAGGATGCAGGCGACGTCTCCGGCAGCATAGATATCGGGATTGCTTGTGCGCAGCGACGCATCGACTCGAATACCATTCTCCACGGTGAGGCCGGCGGCCTCGGCCAACTCGACATTGGGTTGAACTCCGATGCCGGCGACTACACCGTCTGCGATGATCTCCCGCTCGTCTCCGGTATGGACGTCGCGAACCTTCAAGACCGGCTTTCCAGAGCGCGATTCGCAGCCAGTCACTCTCGCCCCAGCGACCACTTCGACTCCCTTCTCGCGATAGAAAGCGTTCAGCGACCTTGCGAGTTCCACCGGATAGAGCTGGCTCCCGATGAACTCATCGGGGAAGATCAACGTGACTCTCTTGCCATTCATCGCCAGGGCCGCTGCGACCTCCGAGCCGATGAATCCACCGCCAATGACGGCGAAGTGGTTGCCACGCTCAGCCAGGGCGCGAAGTCGCTGGTAATCATCCACCGTGCGGAAGTAGATGATCTGATCCTTCCCGAACGGAAGTGTTCTCGGCCTGCATCCGGTCGCAAGCAGCAGCTTCTCGAAATCGTAGACAACGCCGCGGTCGTCAGTCACCCGCTTGTTCCGCACGTCGAGCCCACTCGCTGTGCGGCCCTGGTAGAACGTTACGGCTGCGTCATCTGCCGTCCGCCAGATGCTGTTCAGAGGTGTTCCCTTCCATAGCGCCTTGGATAGCGGCGGACGGTTGTAGGGGGGATGCGGTTCGGATGCGATCACCCCGATCGAACCACCCCGGTCAACTTCCCGGATTCCAGTGATTGCGGCGGCGGCAGTCATCCCTCCGCCAACGATCAGGTAGCTGAATCTGTTCGGCATTCCACCACCCGGGAGAACCGGACATCGTGCATCACCCAGGCCGAGCGCACAGCCGCTCGTGAGTGTACCTGGACTGATATGAGTGCTGCCTGGCGGCTTTGTCAATCGTCATGGTCCCAACGAGACCGATCAGTTCATCGGTCCCGGAGTCCGGCACCACTGAGATCGTCAGGTGGGGCGTCTCGCAGTCCATGATGCCGTAGTGCTGGAGGATAGAAGTTCCCTTCCGTCCGGCTGCTAGCGTACCGCTTGCCTTCTCGATCGCAACGTAGCCGGCCGAGCCTCTCACGCTCCTGGCTGTCCGTGACCTCGCGCCGAGCGCGCCGCGACTGATATGTTCCGGATGTACCGGCTCTGATAACTCACGGGAGGAAGTCCACCATGACCTACGGGCTGGTGCTGCTGGCTGCGCTGATGTTCGGCCTCTACAACGTGTTCATCAAGATTTCCGCCGATCACATCCAGGCCGTGCTCGGCGCAGTGGTCCTCCAGTTCGTGGCCGCGTTCATAGGGTTGGCCATGTTGTCGTATCTTCACTTTGCCACACCAACCGCCCTGACGGTCACCAACCGCGGCCTGCTGCTCTCGGCGCTGGCCGGAGTGGCGATCGGGCTGGTGGAGATCATCAGCTTCGTCATCTACGGACGCGGCATGGCCGTGGCTCTCGGCAACCCGCTCATAGTGGGCGGCTCGCTGGTGGTGACGACCGCAGTCGGTTTCGTGCTGCTGCGGGAGGAGCTCACCCCGATCCAGTTCGTGGCCATCGGGCTCGTTCTGCTAGGCATCGCGTTGCTCGCCTGGAGCGCCAACCGCTGAACGTGAACGGGCGCCCCTCTTCATTGATCCCGGCAACAGGCACGGCACCACGACCTCGGGACCCGCCCCGATCTCGCACGGAGATCGAGGGCCAGAGTCCCTGGAATGATCATCCTGACCTTCTCCGGCCTGACGACGGCCATGTCGCGTGATGATCCGGCGCCGCCGCTTGAGACCCTCGCGTACGGATCGACGTCAGACGGCGCGTCGCGCGTAGGACTCGAGCGCTCCGCAGGTCGGGCAACGCATGGTGGTCACCGGAATCAGTTCCTGCTTGTCGATTTTCAGCCCCTGCCAGAAAGTGGTGTCCGGCGTCCCGGACACCCACTGTTCCTGCAGCGAGCCGCCGTACGTCGCGTCCAGAATCAGCCCCGGCTCCATTGGAGTTCGACAGCGGAGGCATTCGATGGCCTGCTTCATCCTTTCTTCTCCAATTCAGCGCTCATCCCACGTCGCCAGCCGAGGGGCCTCCGCGCAACAGCGCCGAGTCGGAACTCTCCGTCAACCAGGCGCAGGATGACGGCCGTGTTGACGTCACAATTCGCCACGGCCAGTTGAAGCACACCGGCAGCTATCGTCGGCATTCCTGGCCCCGGCCGCGTCAATCCGGCCCTGGAACCCGGATCCCGTCCTTACCGATACCGCTCCATCAACTCGTCGAGCGCCCTGCTACCCGGGCAGAGTCGCTCGAAGGGCAGGTCATGGAGCGGCTCGGCCGGCAGCTTCAGCTCGTCGCACATTTCCTGGCTGCTCCCCTCGTCGACAAACAGTAGTCCCGTCGCGATCTCGCCGCGCGCCTGGCAGGCGCGCACGTGGGCATATGCCGCGGCGCGATCGGTGGGGTCGTACCCCGCGGTGGCGGGCCGGAGCCGTAGCAGGCTGCCGTCGTGCATCGACACGTCGATCACCGCCCCGTTGCTGGGCGCGATGTCGATGGCATGCTTCAGCGGGACGAAATCGGTGGCCACCGCCTCGACCTCGTGGGTCCGGGTGTGGGCGTAGCTCTTGGTGCTCCCTTCGTGGTTGTTGAAGGTGACACACGGCGAGATCACGTCGACCAGGGCCAACCCGCGATGGGTGATTCCCGCCTTCAGGATCGGCACCAGTTGCTGCTTGTCACCCGAGAACGAGCGGGCCACGAAGGTCGCACCCAGCGACAGCGCCAGCAGCACCGGGTCGATCGGTGCCATCTGGTTGGGCACCCCCTTCCTGGACGTCGACCCGATATCGGCCGACGCCGAGAATTGTCCCTTGGTGAGGCCGTAAACGCCGTTGTTCTCGAGCACGTAGAGCATGTTCACGTTGCGACGGACCGCATGGCACATCTGGCCAAGGCCGATCGATAGCGAATCGCCGTCGCCGGAGATACCGATGCACACCAGTTGGCGATTGGCCGCGGCCGCACCCGTGGTCACCGACGGCATCCGACCATGCACGCTGTTGAAGCCGTGACTCTGCTTCATGAAGTAGGCGGTGGTCTTGGCCGAGCAGCCAATGCCGCTCATCTTGGCGGCAATCTCCGGGGAGATCGACAGTTCCCAGGCTGCCTGAATCAACGCCGCCGTCACCGAGTCGTGACCGCACCCGGCGCAGAGGGTGGACATGCCACCCTCGTAGTCGCGCAACCTGAGCCCCAGCGCGTTGGTCCGGGCGCTCGGATGGAAGACTGGTGGCTTCGCGATCGAGCTCATGCCGGCACCTCCGTCGCCACCCGGGCGACCGCGTCGACGACGAACTGGGCTGTGAGCGGCAATCCGCCGTAGTCGAGCACCGATATCATCCGATCGCGCGGGATGCCGAGTTCGATGGTGAGCAGCGAGCGGAGTTGAGCATCGCGGTTCTGTTCGATGACCAGCAACATCTCGTGGGTCTCGAGAAACTCCGCCACTTCGTCGCTGAATGGGAAGCCGCGAATCCGCATCATGTCGAGCCTCAGGCCCTGAGCGCGGAGCAGGTCGATCGCCTCGCGCACCGCGGCATCGCAACTGCCAATGGTCACCAGCCCGATACCAGCCTCTTCCTGCAGGTCGAATACCGGGGCCGGCACCACAGCTGCCGCGCCGTCGATCTTCCGCTTGAGACGATCCACCACCTCGCGATAGGCATCGGCGTCCTCGGTGTAGCCGGCGTGCTTGTCGTGTCCCGAGCCACGCACGAAGTAGGCGCCCTTGCCACCCACGCCCGGCAGCGTCCGGGCCGCTATCCCGTCGCCATCCACGTCCAGGTAGCGGGAGAAACGGGGTAGCGCATCCAGCGCCTCACGGTCGAGCACCTTGCCCCGATCGGGGCGGAAGTCGTCATCCCAGGTGAGCCGCGGGATCATCCAGTCATTCATCGCCATGTCGAGATCCGACGCCACGAACACCGGCGTCTGGAAGCGTTCCGCGAGGTCGAATGCCGCCACGCTCATCTCGAAGCACTCGGCAGGATTCGCCGGGTAGAGCACCGGGTGTTTGGTGTCTCCATGTGACGCATAGGCCAGCATGAGGAGGTCACACTGCTGGGTCCGGGTGGGCATCCCGGTTGACGGGCCGCAACGCTGGATGTCGAAGAAGACCGACGGGATCTCGGTGTAGTACGCCAGGCCAATGAACTCCTGCATCAACGAGATCCCGGGGCCCGATGTGTTGGTGAACGACCGCGCGCCCGCCCACCCTGCGCCGATCACGATCCCGGCCGCTGACAGCTCGTCCTCGGCCTGCAGTATGGCGAAGCGGTTCTCACCGGTCACCGGGTCAGTACGGAACTCGTGACAGAATGCGGTGAACATCTCCATCAACGAGGTCGCCGGCGTGATCGGATACCAGGCGCCCACGGTGGCACCGGCATAGACGGCGCCGAGCGCCGCGGCGCTGTTGCCGTCCATCAGGATGTGGCCGCCAGTGCGGTCGAGCTGTCGCAGATGGAACGGCAGCGGGCAGCTGAAGTGGCGCTGCGCGTAGTCGTAGCCGAGTTGGATGGCGGTCTGGTTGGCGTCGAGCAGCCGCTTCTTGCGGCTGAATTTCTCGTCGAGCATCCCGGCCACCACGTCCATGTCGAAACCGAGCAGCGCGGCGAGCGTACCGGCATAGACGATATTCCGCATCAGGGTACGATCGCGATCGCCATCGAATGTCTCGACACACATCTGTCCGAAAGGCACTTCCAGAATCGTGATGTCCTCGCGGACGAGGTCGGGATCCATCGGCCAGGAGGAGTCGTAGAGCAGGTAGCCACCGGGACAGACCGCCGCCATGTCCTGGGCGTACGTTGCCGGGTTGAGCGCCACCACCAGGTCGAGCGCCGACGGGCGCGCCGCGTAGCCGTCGCCGCTCACCCGAATCTCGTACCAGGTGGGCAGCCCCTGGATGTTGGACGGGAAGATGTTCTTGCCGGTGACCGGGATCCCCATCCGGAAGATCGCCTGCATCAGCAGCCCGTTGGCGCTCGACGAACCGGTACCGTTGACGGTGCCGATCCTGAAGGCGAAGTCGTTGACGCCACTCATCGGATCGCCATCTCCTGCCCCGCGTACGGCAGTTTCAGGTCGAAGAGCATCATGTCCCACGCCGCCGTCGGACAGCGTTCGGCGCAGAGACCACAGTGGACACACACATCCTCATCCTTGACCATCACGCGACGGGTCTGCGGCAGAGCGTCGGAGACGTAGACCTCCTGGTCGAGGTTGAGCGCTGGCGCTGACAACAGTTGGCGGAGCTCGTCGATCGGCGAGACGTACGGCGTGATCGTGAGACACCGGGTGGGACAGACGTCCACGCAGGCGTCGCACTCGATGCAGAGCGGCGCCGTGAAGTGGGTCTGGATGTCGCAGTTGAGGCAGCGCTGCACCTCACGAGCAGCCTGTTCAGGCGTGAAGCCGAGCTCCACCTCGATCCCGATGTCAGCGAAGCGCGTGGTGAGATCCTCGTGCGTCATCTTCTGGCGCTTCGCGGTCTCGTAGTCGTTGTCGTAGGCCCAGCTCTGCATCCCCATCTTGACACTCGACAGCGTCATCCCGCGCGGTGGTCGCTCGGCGACGTCGCGCCCCTCACAGTAGGCATGGATCGAGATCGCCGCCTGGTGACCATGGGCCACTGCCCAGATGATGTTCTCCGGCCCCCACGCCGCGTCGCCGCCAAAGAACACGCCCTCACGGGTGCTCTGGAAGGTCTCACGATCCACCACCGGCATCTCCCACTCGCCGAAGGCGATCCCGATGTCGCGCTCGATCCACGGGAAGGCGTTATCCTGCCCGATCGCCAGGATCACCGCGTCGGTGGGGATTATCTCCTTGCGCAGCACCGTACTGCGCTGCCGGCCGGACTCGTCCTCGGTCCACTCGAGCACGTCGAACTCCAGCCCCGTCAGCCGGCCGTCCTCCACGACGAACCGACTCGGTTGGTGGTTCTCGATGATCTCGATCTGCTCCTCCTCGGCGTCTTCCAGTTCCCACTGGGATGCCTTGAAGTGCTGGCGGCCACGACGGGCCACCACTTTCACGTCGGTGGCGCCGAGGCGTTTGGCCGAGCGGCAGCAGTCCATCGCGGTATTGCCGACACCGATGATGAGCACCCGTGGCTCGAGCCGCGTGACGTGGCCGAAGTGGATGTTGGCCAACCACTCGATCCCGATGTGGACCTGATCGGGGGCGTCCCAGCGACCCGGGAGGTTGAGTTCCTTCCCCTTGGGCGCGCCGCTTCCCACGAAGACAGCATCGTACCCTTCGTCGAGCAACCCTTTCATGCTGGTGATCGGAGTGTCGTAACGCATCTCGGCGCCCATCCGGATCACATAATCGCACTCCTCGTCGAGCACCTGGACAGGCAGCCGGAAGGCGGGGATGTTGAACCGCATCAAGCCGCCGGGCTTCGGAGTCTGCTCGAAGATCGTGACGTCGTAGCCCAGCGGGAGGAGATCGTTGGCTACAGTGAGTGAGGCGGGGCCGGCGCCGACACAAGCGATCCGCTTCCCGTTCTTCTCCGCCGCACCGGTGGGAAGCCGGTCGGTGATGTCGCCACGACGGTCGGCAGCCACGCGCTTGAGCCGGCAGATCGCCACCGGCTTCTCGTCGAGGCGGCCGCGTCGACAGGCTGGCTCGCAGGGACGGTCACAGGTCCGTCCCAGGATCCCCGGGAAGACATTCGATTCCCGGTTGAGCATGTAGGCGTCGTCGTACCGGCCGAGGGCAATCAGGCGCAGGTAGCCCGGTACGTCGGTGTGGGCGGGACAGGCCCACTGGCAATCGACTACCTTGTGGTAGTAGTCGGGATTCGAGACATCGGTCACCGCCACGTCGAGCCACCTTGAGACAGGGGAAAGGGGCAACGGAGAGCCTCCTGAGGAGGGGCGGAAGCCGGTCCGGAGATGGTCATCCGGGTCGCTTCCACCACGGTACACCCTGGTTCAGTTTCGGACAAGACCGCGATACCGGCCGAGGCCAATCGGCGTGGGCGATTCGTGCGAGTGTAACCGGAGCCTCTCCACGTCGCCTGCCAGTCTTGCTGTCGCTCCCCGCCATCGCCGGCTTGCACTCGCCGAACAGGAACGAGCCGCCGACGCCGTCCCGGGCCGCCAGACCAGGCCGCTCGACGGCCCGTCAAAGTGCGGATCGCGCGCTGCAGGCCCCACCAGCCGTCCTCGCCCCACGCGCGGGCACGCTATATACTGTCCAGACCGCGACTGGCCTTCCTGCTGCGGCGGAAAGGTCGAACGGAAGACGCCGGGACGGCTCTACCCTGGGCCGGCTCGGTGGCCGGTCAGGGATGACAAGGAGCGCCGCACCGCATCATGGATCGCAACGAACAGAGCACCGGGACCGGTACCATCGTCGCGATCCGCGGTGGCGTCGTGGATGTCGCATTCGGTCACGCCAGCCCGCGCATCCACGCGGTCGCGCATGCCGGCGGCGTCGCGCTCGAGGTGGCATCGCTGGTCGGCGACGGTGTCGCGCGCTGCATCGCGCTGGGTTCCGTGCGCGGACTGGGGCTTGGAGTTCGCGTCTCCAGCAGCAACGTCGGCATCGAGGTGCCGGTAGGCGAGGCGATGCTGGGCCGAATGTTGAACGTTCTTGGTGAGCCGATCGACGGATTGCCGCCTCCGGTTGCGGTCGCACATCGACCCATTCACGCGCCACCACCACCGCTGTCCGAGCGGGTGCTCCGCGCCGAAGTGCTGGAGACCGGGATCAAGGCGATCGACCTGTTGGCACCCATTGAACGGGGCGGCAAGACGGGGCTTTTCGGGGGCGCCGGTGTCGGCAAGACGGTGCTGCTGAGTGAACTGATCCACAACGCCGTCGAACACCATCGTGGCGTCAGCCTTTTCTGTGGCATTGGCGAGCGCTCGCGCGAAGCGGAGGAGTTATGGCGCGAGATGGGGCAGGCTGGCGTGCGTGACAAGATGGTGATGCTTTTCGGGCAGATGGGCGAAGCACCTGGCGTGCGCTTCCTGATCGGCCATTCGGCACTGACAATGGCCGAGTACTTCCGCGACGATCGCGAGCAGGACGTGCTGCTGCTGATCGACAACATCTTCCGGTTCGTGCAGGCGGGATCGGAGGTGTCGGGCCTGCTCGGCCGGATGCCCTCGCGCGTGGGATACCAGCCGACGCTGGCCACCGAACTGGCGACCCTGCAGGAGCGGATCTCCTCGACTGGCCGAGGCTCCATCACCTCGATCCAGGCGGTTTATGTTCCGGCGGACGATTTCACCGATCCGGCAGCGGCACATATCTTCTCGCACCTGTCGGCATCGGTCGTGCTGTCGCGCAAACGGGCGAGCGAAGGGCTGTATCCCGCAATCGATCCGCTGGCATCGACATCCGTCATGCTGACACCGGGGGTCGTCGGTCAGCGACATTATGACATCGCGCGTGCCGTACGCCGCACGCTCGCCGAGTACGAGGAGCTGCGCGATATCATCGCCATGCTCGGCATCGACGAGCTATCCGCACATGATCGCGCCGTCGTCGAGCGCGCCCGCCGCCTGGAACGGTTCCTGACGCAACCCTTCTTCACCATCAGCAGCGCCGCCGGCACTCCCGGCAGCCTGGTGTCGGTCAAGGACACACTCGACGGCTGCGAGACCATTCTGGAACAGACACATTTTGACCTTCCCGAGAGCGCCTATTACATGATCGGCGCCCTCGCCGATCTGCCGGCCGCTGCATGACAACCGCCAGCGAAATGCAGGTGAGTGTGCGGCTGCCGACGCGCATCCTGTTCGAGGGGCGGGCCACCAGCCTCACCGCGACGGCGCCCGACGGGGCGTTCGGCATGCTGCCCAACCATGTCGACTTCGTGACCGCACTGGTACCATCCGTACTCGTGATCACTGAAGCGGACGGTGGCGAGCGCTTCCTGGGCATCGATGTCGGGCTTCTGGTCAAGAAGGGCCACCAGGTCGATGTCGTGGCGCGCCGCGGGGTGGAGAGCGACGAACTGGAGCAGTTGCGCGATACCATCGGCAGCACCTTCGCCAGGATGGAGGATGACGAGCGCGCAGCGCGGGCGGCACTCTCCCGGCTCGAGGCTGACATGGTGCGCCGCTTCGCCAGCCTGCGCCGGCCGCATCCATGAGCGAGGAACAGGACCACAGCAGCGACGAAATCTGTCGACGAGCACGTCGCATGCAGGCGGCCCGCGACAATCCAGCGCCCAGCCCGCTGCGCGGTATCGGTGTGTTCGGCATGATCGGTTGGTCCATTGCAGTGCCCACCGTAGGCGGGGCATTCCTGGGCCTCTGGCTCGATCGAGTGGCACCACAGACCTTCTCCTGGCCGATCGCGCTGATCCTTGGCGGCGTGGTTGCGGGTGCACTGATTGCCTGGAACTGGATCGGCAAGGAAGGAGGAGGAAGATGATCACCATCGACTGGGGCGCTGTCGGGCTCGGTATCGCCGCCGGCGCCATGGCTGGCGCGGTCTTCTTCGTCGGACTCGCACTCGGAATGCGCCTGGCACTGCGTTCTGCCAGGCCGATGCCGATACTGCTCCTGAGCAGCGGGCTACGTATCGGCATGCTGCTCGGTGTCGGTTGGCTCATCGCGCAGCGGAGTCCGACCGCACTCGCCGGTTTCGCGTTGGGCTTCGTGGCGGCGCGTGTCATCGCCGTCGCGATGGCGCGCCCATCCGCTGGAGCGAGGGTCTCGCGATGCAACTGACACCTGACGACCAGATCGTCTTCATGATCGGCAACCTTGCCATCAATCGGACGATCTTCAACACCTGGGTGATCATGGCGGCGCTGACCGTCGTATCGATGCTGATCACTCGCCAGCTACGTCCGGATGTCCCGCCCAACCGCTGGCGCACCACGCTCGAAGTCATCGTCATCGGTATCCAGGAGCAGATTTCAGAGGTCACGCAGCGCAGGGACCCGCGCCTGCTCCATTTCGCCGGCACCCTGTTCCTGTTCATCGTGACGGCCAACGTGCTGACCGTGGTACCGGGCTTTGACACACCCACCGCGTCGCTCTCGACCACCGTGGCGCTCGCGTTGTCGGTGCTGGCGGCGGTACCAATGTTCGGTATCGGAAGCCGCGGACTGCGCGGCTATCTGCGCACCTTCATCGAGCCGTCGGTGATCATGCTCCCGTTCAACATCATCGGTGAGTTCTCACGCGGCATCTCACTGGCCATCCGGTTGTATGGCAACATCATGAGCGGCGCCGTGATCGCCGCGATCCTGCTCGGCATCGCACCCTTCTTCTTCCCCGTGGCAATGGACATGCTGGGCCTGCTCACGGGCGTCATACAGGCTTATATCTTCGCCGTTCTGGCGACCGTCTACATCGCCGCGGCAATCGCGCCGCCAGACTCCGATGGCGGGCCACACACCGAGGATCCGACATGACCGATCTATCCATCATTGCCGCCACCTCGATCTTCACGGCGGGCCTCACCGTATCGTTCGGCGCGCTCGGTCCGGCACTGGGCGAGGGCCGTGCGGCGGCGACGGCGCTCAGTGCCATCGCACAGCAACCTGATGCCGCGGGAACGCTGTCTCGCACCCTGTTTGTCAGCCTGGCAATGATCGAGTCCACCGCCATCTACTGCTTCGTCGTCTCCATGATCCTGCTGTTCGCCAACCCGTTCTGGAATGCCGCTCTCGAGGCCGCGGCGAGTAGCGCCGGCGGTTAGTCATGTCAATCGACTGGATCACGGTAGCCGCCCAGGCCCTGAACTTCCTGGTCCTGGTCTGGCTGCTGAAGCGCTTCCTGTACCGACCCATCCTGGACGGTATCGACTCACGGGAGAAGGAGATCGGCGAGCGCATGGCCGAGGCCGCAACCATTCGCCAGGCCGCCGAAGCTGCTCAGGCAGACCTTGACGCGAGGATCGCCACGCTGCACGCCAGCCGTGTCGACACACTGGAGGCTGCCCACCAGAGCGCCGAGGCGGAACGCGAAGCAATGCTGGCCGAGGCCCGCAGGCGACTCGCCGTCGAGCAGGACGAGCGTGAGGCACAGCGTGCTGAAGAAGCGCGTGCGTATACGGCTGAGCTACACCGCAGCGGTGCCGAGGCGCTGCTCTCGCTGACTCGCAAGGCTCTATCCGACCTGGCTGATGAGACGCTCGAGCAACGTATAGTCTCGCATTCAGCCCACCGCCTGTCGGCGATCGCCGACCAGTTGCGCGATGCGGCTGGGGATACGCGCGAGGCGGTTGCCTTCACCCGCGACCCGCTACCGCACAGCGTGGCCGAGCGCCTGCGTGAGGAGTTCGCCTCGATCCTGCCGGGATTCACGCTGCGACTCGATACCGATCCGGCCCTGGCGGCCGGCCTGACGTTGCGCCTGGGTGGCGCACAGGTCGCCTGGACGGTGGATAGCTACCTCGATGACCTCGACGCTGTCCTGCAGGATCGCACTGGCCGCACGGTGCCCTCGGGATTCGCCAATGCCAGCTGACGGGCAGGCAGACTTCACCACAGACAGGTTGATCCAGGCACTCCTGGACAGCCCGCCACCCACACCGCAGCTCAGTGAGATCGGTCGGCTGACGGAGGTTGGCGACGGTGTCGCGATCGTCGCCGGCCTGGCCCGTGCGCTGTCGGACGAGTTGCTGGAATTTGCCTCCGGGGTGAGCGGCATCGTCTTCGACCTGGAACCGGACCGATTGGGGGTCGTCCTGCTCGGCCCTTCGGAAAGTCTGCGCCTGGGCGAGGACGTGCGCCGCACCGGCCGCGTGGTCAGCGTACCGGTCGGGCGCTCCCTGCTGGGACGCGTCGTGGATGGATTGGGTCGACCGCGCGACGGCCTGCCGGAGATCCAGGCCAGCCTGCTCCGCCCGATCGAGGTCGAGGCGCCAGGAATCCTGCAGCGCTCAGCCGTCGTGCGGCCGCTGGCGACCGGACTCAAGGTGATCGATGCCACCGTGCCGGTGGGGCTGGGGCAGCGCGAACTGATCGTTGGCGATCGCCAGACCGGCAAGACCTCGATCGCCGTGGATGCGATCCTCAATCAGCGTGACACCGGCGTGCTGTGCCTCTATTGCGCCATTGGCCAACGCGGCGATGCCGTCGCCAAGGTGATGGGCGCCCTGCAGGACGGCGGCATGATGGACAACTCGGTGATCCTTGTCGCTGGCGATGAGGATGCACCAGGACTCGCCTACATCGCGCCATACGCGGCGATGTCGATCGCCGAGAGCTTTGCCGCTGAAGGGCGCGATGTGCTGGTGGTGATGGATGACCTGACCCGCCACGCGCATGCCTATCGCGAACTCTCGTTGCTCCTCCGTCGGCCACCTGGGCGCGAAGCCTTTCCGGGTGACATCTTCTATGTGCACGCGCGGCTGCTGGAACGCGCTGGTCAGTTCAGCAAGTCCATGGGCGGTGGCTCGATAACCGCATTGCCCATCGTCGAGACGCAGGCAGAGAACCTGTCTGCCTACATCCCTACCAACCTCATCTCCATCACTGACGGACAGATCTATCTGTCGCCACGCCTGGTGCGCAGAAACCAGTTCCCGGCCGTGGATCTTGGCGTATCGGTGTCGCGCGTTGGTGGCAAGGCGCAAGCCCGGGCATTTCGGGAAGTGGCTGGCAACCTGCGCGTGACACTGTCCCAGTTCGAGGAACTGGAGGAGTTTGCCCGCTTCGGGACACGGCTCGATACGGCCACCCGCTCACGGCTTGTGCGCGGCGCGGCAGTCCGTGCTTCCCTGCGTCAGCCCGAACGTGATCCCATGCCAGCCAGCGAACAGCTCGCGGTACTGCTGGCGGCCATGGATGGTCTGTTGGACGATCTGGACGAGACGCGCGCCTCCGCCGCGATGATGGCGATCCGGACTGCCATCCGGGACGATGACCACGGGCTCTTGGCAGCCATTGCCAGCAATGCGCAGCTGTCCGAGGACAGTCGTGCGCAGATCATCGCAGCGGCGCGAGCTGCACTTTCTCCGGGACTCGAGCCACATGGCGCAGACACTTGAACTGCTGAGCCGCCGCACCGAGACGATGCGCAGCATTCGCGGTATCGTGCGCACCATGAAGACGATGTCCGCGATCAACGCCGTGCCGTACGAACAGGCAGCGCATGCGATCGAGGCATACCGCAGCACGGTGCTGGACGGCTTCCATGCCTTTCTCCATCGGCACGGCCCGTTGCCGGCCGAGTCCACACGCAACGCGATACCAGTCGCCATCGCCTTCGGCTCCGATTACGGGTTGTGCGGCAACTACAACGAGGTTGTGGCGGCCGCGATCGCGCAGGCCCTCCAGGGCCCCGGAACAGCGCGCGTGTTCTGCGTGGGTGTGCAGATGGAAGATGCCCTGGCGGGGTTGGGCATCGCGGTCGAGGCGACGCTGCTGCCGCCGGCAACCGCCGACGGACTGGGGCGGCTTGCCGGCAGTCTCATCACCCGGCTGGACAGGCTCCGCCTGGACGTGGGGCCCGACACCATCACCGTCTCGCTGGGCTTCATGCAGCGCGCACCCCATGGCCAGCAAGTTCCCGTGGTGCAGAGGCTACTGCCGCTGGATCCAGACCTGATAGGCGCGCTCGCCAGGCGCCCGTGGAGTTCGCGCAGCCTGCCGCAGTTCAGCCTGCCGCCCGACCAGCTCCTTGCCGCACTGATCCGCAACTACCTTTTTGCCGAACTGTTTCGCGCCGGCGCCGAGGCGCTGGTGACCGAGAATGCCGCGCGCCTGGCGCGCATGCAGCAGGCAGAACAATCGGTCGATGAGCGGCTCGAGGCGTTGATGACCGAGACAAACTCGGTGCGCCAGGCCGAGATCACCACCGAACTGCTGGACGTCATCATTGGTTTCGAGGCCCTGAAGGAGCGCGAGCGGCGCATCAAGCGGGCTCCGGCATGAATCTGGCCCTGACTGAAGGCGTCCACGCATCGCACCTTCAACCGGGAGCACCATGCGCATCACTGGCATCATCCTGATAATCCTCGGCGCAATCGGCCTTGCCTACGGCGGAATCACCTATACGCGAAGCCGGGATACCGTGAGTGTCGGGCCGATCAGCGCGACGGTGACGAAGAAGGAGACACTGCCCGTCCCACCCGTTCTCGGTGGTATCGCACTGCTCGTGGGCATCGGGCTTCTGGTGGGAGCCGGCAAGCGGAAGGTCTGAGCCCTGCAGCGATCCGGAGCGCGCATCACAGCGTACGGCGTATAGAGCAGCGAGTACGTCGGCCCCGTCCGGTTCTCGTTCGTCCCGTTCATGTCGCATTGCCGGCCAGTCAGGATGGACTCGACAGGGTGCGCATCCACAAATAGCGTTGTGGTCGATACGCCGTCGGGCCCCATTCAAGGACAATATCGTGACTCGCTACCATCGCTCGCTCGTCCTGCTCGGCTCTGCCGCGCTGCTCCTCCCAACCCTCGTTGTCGGCCAGGGGGCGGCGCGATCATCGCCCCGCTTCGAGGTTTCCTTCCCGGCCTCGGTGCATGACGAACCGATCACGGGACGGGTTTACGTGGCGCTGTCACGCGACTACGACGGCCAGCGCACTCCCATCGCCCAGACGGGCCAGAATGGCGTGCCGGTGTTCGCGATCAACGTCTCGCAGATCGCCCCGGGACAGCCGGTGGTGATCGACGAATCGGCAACGGGCTATCCGGTGAGGCAGCCCGGCGACTTCCCGGCTGGCACCTACTGGGCCGAGCCGTTCGTGAACATCTACACCGAGTTCAACCGTGCCGACGGGCACACGGTGTGGATGCACATGGATCAGTGGGAAGGCCAGAACTGGAAGCGCTCCCCCGGCAATCTCCACGGCACGCCCGTGCAGATCACCTTCGACCCCGATTCGCCCACGCCGATCCGACTCGTCGCCGACCAGGTGATCCCACCAATCGAAATTCCGGCCGACGACGAGTACGTGAAGCGATTCAGGATCCAGAGCGCGCTCCTGACGAAGTGGTGGGGACATCCGATCTATCTGGGTGCGACCGTACTCCTTCCCCGAGGCTACGCTGAGCATCCGGACGTCAGGTACCCGGTGGTCTACAGTCACGGGCACTTCTCGCTGCGTGCGCCAGGCGGGGGCGCGACAGCGGCCTGGCTCGGCGACTCGACGCCGCGCGTCATTCTCGTCACACTGCAACATCCGTCGCCGTTCTACGACGACTCCTACGCCGTCAACTCACCGAACCAGGGGCCGTACGACGACGCGATCATGCAGGAGTTGATTCCCGAAGTTGAGCGCCGCTTCCGCGTGATTGGCGAGCCATGGGCGCGGCTGCTCACGGGCGGGTCGACCGGCGGATGGATCTCGCTGGCCCAGCAGATATTCCATCCGGAGTTCTACGGGGGCACCTGGTCGCTCTGTCCCGACGCGGTGGATTTCCGCTACCACCAGATCGTGAACATCTACAGCGACACCAACGCCTACTGGATCGACCACGGGTGGATGAAGGTGGACCGCCCCGACGTGCGCCGTCCGGACGGCAATATCGCGGCGATGATGAAGGACGAGAACTGGTATGAACTGACGGTGGGTGACCGCTCGCGCTCGGGCGGCCAGTGGGACATCTGGGAAGCGGCATACGGACCCGTCGGCGATGACGGCTATCCAAGGCGAATCTGGGACAAGGAGACGGGCGTGATCGATCACGAGACCGCCCAGTACTGGAAGGAGCATTTCGACCTGCGCGAGCTCCTGGAGCGCAACTGGTCGACACTCGGGCCCAGGCTGTACGACAAGCTCAATGTGTATGTCGGCGACGCCGACTCGTACTATCTGAACAATGCGGTGCACCTGCTCGATGATTTCCTGAGCAGGACGACCTCACCCCGCTGGACCGGCGAGATCGTCTACCAGCCGCGAGCGCCGCACTGCTGGGGCCCTCCCCTGCCCGAGCTGTTGCAGAAGATGGCCGCGCACATGGAGAGGAGCGCGCCGGCGGGAGCGGACACGAAACGCTGGAGGTATTGAGCCGTCTGCCAGGCGGCCGCGAACCTCTCGATGATGACCGTCCGGGCGTCGTTCCGTCAGAGAGCCAGAAGCGCCACGGAGCCGAGCGATTCCGGCGCGGTGGTACGGGTGAGTACGCACATTGCTCCGGCGAGGCCGCTCATCAGACCAGGGCCCGGATGGTCCTGGACACCGCCTGGCCAGGCCTCGACCTCCGGTCCGAGCAGTTCGATGGCCTGACGGGCGAACCACCGAGCCATCTCGAGGTGCTCGTCGTCGCCCAACACCAGATGTGCCTCGAGCAGCAGTTCGATCGTACCCGCGATGCCGTGGCAGATCGTCAGACCGTGTGGGACCTTGCCCGCTGACAGCTCGTCCACCGCGGCGGCGCAGGCGGACTGGAGCGCGGCCGCGGCTTCAGCCACGAGGCCGGGATGTGGCCGCAGGCGCTGCATCGCGAGACGGCTGAGCCCGATGCCCACGGATCCGTGACACCAGTAGGTCGGGTGGGGGGGTGCAGCAGCCGGGGTGGACACGCCCGGGCGCAGATCTGGCCAGTTGCTCTTCGCGGCGTTGAACCAACTGCGCTCGTACTGACGAGCCCCCGCGATGGCTTCGTCGAACGCATTCCCGGCATGGTCAGCGCCGGCCAGCTCCTGGAGCACCCACGCCGGCCCAGCCGACCCGTGGGCGAGCCCACAGAGACCAGGATCCTCGTTGCCCTCGGGCCAGCACCAGCCCCAGGGACGCCGGTCTGCACGCTCGACGAGCGCCCTTCCTGCTCGATTGGCGAGCTCGAACCACTGCTCGTCGCCCGTCAGCGTGGCCGCCCGCAGGAACGCCAGCGCGGTCCCGGCACGTCCGCTGATGAGATCATTCCCTGATGCCTCCGCCGCGCCCACCCTTGCAAGCAACCTCAGGCCACAGTCGCGCAATGAGCCATCGGTCGATCGCGCACCAACTACCAGCGCTGCCAGCCCGATACCGCCAATCCCATCGTACAGTCCCGTACCGCCCACCCGCTCGCAACTCGAGATGGCATGCCGTACGGACCTCACGGCGAGATCCATGAGGTCATCCCGCCGCAGTACTCCGGCAACCGACGAGCAGGCGAGGGCAATGCCCGCGGATCCGTCGTAGAGAGTCGCGTCGCCCGTTCGTTGTATCGCCTGGTCCTCCCCGCTGGCCGACCTGATCGTTGGTCCGAGCCATGTCGCGCAACGGCCGTCCGAGATCGAGGTCTCCAGCAGGATATCGGCAATCTGGTTCGCCGAATCGCGAAGGTCGACATTCAGCTCGATCATGCTTCCCATGGCAACGGCGGGTCCGAGCGGCGCGCATACGGCCGGTCAGCTTCGACCCCGACCTCTCGCATGTGATCCAGGAGCAGGCTCACCGCGGCGGATGAGTCCGCGAGTTCAGCATCGTGAAGCGCCTCGACAATGAGCCGGCACCGATGCTGTCCAAAACTCTCGTTGCCACCCGGATCCACTGACGCCGCCAGACCAGGGCGGATAGGGAGTGAGAGAGGAGGTGCACCGTGTCTCGCGTGTACTGCCAGAGCTCGCGAGATGTCGTCCAGAGCAGGCGCCAGCTCGCCGACCATGTCAGCGGTGAGGTACAGTACGGTCGCGTCAGCCCGGACGTGGGTCTCCGGGTGACATGCCACCTTCAGCATCCAGGGACCGTCGTGGTCCGCCAACAGCGAAGTCAGCCGACTGACTAGAGTCGCGAGATGGGCGAGTTCGAAGTTCCAGTAGAGGCGGACGAGCCCATCGGGCGCACGTGAGAAACGCCAGCCACGGCCGGCGGTGCGCCACCACGCGCCGTCCTCATCGATACGGTCGCGGCGGCCGGAGAGTTCCAGGCTGTCCCCGACGACCGCCATGAGCCCCGGACGACGAGTGGAGACGTAATCACAGCGGCCCGCCATTCTAACCTCGGTCCCGCGACGAGCGATGACCAGCCCGCTCGCCGACACCGTGTCGGCTGACCAGCCTTCATCCCACCTGAGGGCCATGGCGTCGGCGGCGCGGCAGAGCTGGACGAGATCGAACGGAAAGTTGGCCGGCAACTGGATGCTGGCGAACTCCCGCGCATACCAACCCTCGTACAGCATTGCCGCGAGTGGTTCGCAACTGCTGGTATCGCTACGGTATCCGCGAAGGAGATCCACGGCGAGTCGTAGCTCCGGGACGGTCGTGGCATTCGGCAATTGTCAGCTCGGTAGAGAGCGAGCAGCAACAGGAGCGGGAAGTCGCAGTCTCCATCCAACGTCTGGCTGGCCGAAGGAGGAGGCCAGTTGATTCACCTATGCGGCAAGCTCCAGTGAAAGCTCCATCGCGCCCTGGAGGACCAGCCGGGACGTGACATCCGAATCGGTTGGCTCCTCTCGCATCGCGCAGAGTTGGAGGGCGGACTGGGCCAGGCGGGCAACAGTCGCGAGCAGGATCTCACGCCAGTCGGGCGCAAGTTCCAATCCCGCGGTGGCACGGTATGCGTCCAGGACCGGCTGGGCGCATGCCGCCTGGTGCAGTGCGGTGGTGACATCGAACGAGACAAGAGCTGGGACAACGAGTCCGTCGACCACGCCAGCCAGGTCCCACGCGGGCAACCCGAGTCCCGCGAACTCCCAATCCAGCAACCACATCCGACGTTCGCCCCGCGATCGCCCAACCGTGCCGAGAACGATGTTGTCGAACTTCACGTCCCCATGACAGGGTACCAGCGGTGCCCACCGCGACTCCAGCTCTTCGAGCGCCGCCCGCAGGCCCGGCGATGCCCCGATATCCCCGACCATGGCAGCGATCTCCGGGTCGGACGCGAAGATGTCCGGAACGACTCCCCGAGGCAGGCCGAGCACCCACGGGCGCCGTTCCGACAGGCACTCGTGATCGGACGGACTCGAGTGGAGTGTCCCCAGTTGGCGTCCGAGATTGGACAGGAGGGCCGTCTGGTCGGCAGGAGACGCGACGAACGCGTCGCCGAATGACTGGGCATCGGCGACGTGTTCGAGCACCATCACGTCATCGGCCACGACCGCGAGGAGCAGCGGCGCCAGGGTGGCTCTGTCCCGGTCCGAGGCGAGCCACCGATAGGCGGCAACCTCTGCAGCGAACGGATGGACGTGATCAACCGCGATGTGATTCCGCTTGAGCACGAAGATGGGCTGATCGTCGAGCCGGACGACCCCCACATGATTGGACCGGGACGCCTGCTCTATCTCCACCGCTCCCGCCAGCACCGCGTTCACATCCAGCATCCCTTCCTCGACGAGGGCATGGAGCGCCCTCCCCCAGGCCGCCTCCCTCACGTCACTCCTGCTCCGCCTGCTCCGCCTCGGCAAGCGCTTCGAGAGCTGTGTAGTAGCCGAGCCAGAAGGCGTCGTCGATGCTCTCTCCCGGCCGCCCGTAGGTGGCATCGGCCGGGTCGGGAGACTCGCTCTCGTGCGTGCGGAACCGGCCACCCGGGTCAAAGGGGCACGCCAGCGAGACAGGTGGGCAGGCCAGGGTGACCTTCGGGCAGGCCAACGTGTGGATCTTGCAAACGACCGGTGCCGTCAGAACCTCACAGATGACCTTCTTGGTAACGATGCTGCAAACCTGCGGCTTCGTCTGTACGCAGATCACGGGTTTGGTGACCACACCGCCGCAGATCACCGGAACCGTGAGTACCACCCTCGGCTTGACGCAGAGGTCGACGTTCAGCTCGTCCAGTGCTGCCTTGATCGGATTGGCATAGGTAGCGCTGCCGGAGTTGGTACCAGCGAACAGCAGGCCGACCACCTTGTTGTCCCCGTTCACCACGACAGACCCTGAATCGCCATGATCGCTGAAGCGCGCATTATGCGCCTGGTCGGGCGTGATCCTGATCTGCTTCTTGAGTACGTGGACGCCAAGCCCGTCGCCGTAGTCGATCGACACGGTCGCGTCCAGCGAATCGACAGAACCGAAGGTGAGCTCCGTGGTCCGCCCGCGTTTGCGGACCGCCATGCCCTGTGTCGCGACAGCCTGTCCTCTCACCGCACCGATCTGCTCGATGGAGCATTCGGTGGTCTTGCCGGAGTCGACGGTGACCACAGCGCCATCCACGTTGACACTCAAGGTCGCACGGGTGAGCACGCCGAACCGATCAGTCGGGCAGCTTCCACCGTCCAGCCGGGATGGTTGGGCCATGGTGTCGCCAGCCGACCAGCCATCGTCGACGCAGGCCACGTGGAAGTTCGTCAGCGCCATCGTCGCGCCCGTGGAACGGTCCCGGACGATGGCGCCGAGTGTGCCGGCGAAGATGTAGTTGCCGGGCGAAGGGACGTCCGGCGGCTCCAGGAAGACCGATCGGCAAGGGCCCATACTGATCCCGCCATGGATCTTCGGATACTTGGTCGTATCGATCAATGGCTCGATATCAGCGATGGCGCCGAATGCGGCGTGAAGCACCACCTTCTCCACCTGCACGTCCGTCGGAATCCCGTCGATCTCCGCAGGGATCATCTCCTCCTTGCTGAGCTTCGACTTCGGCTTCTTCTCTTCCACATAGACCACGATCGCCAGCTTGCCAGTGGGGCGACCGTCGGTCACCTTCTCGTTGATGTCCACTCCGGTCACGCCTGGAAGCCGGATGAGCTCGTCCTCGACGCGCTCCTTCACGGGACGGATGGCCGTACGTTCGAGCCGTTTGCGTGCCATGGTTCCTCCCTTCGTTGTGGATGATCACGCTGGATGCGGACACCACTGCCAGCCTGCCTGCGCTGAATCCCAGGTTCACCGTGCAGCAACTGCAATCCCACAATCGGCTCGCCGATCTCACGGCGGCTGGTCCATGAATCCGGCAAAACCGGTTAATGATGTGGGAGCATTGGAGGAAGTCAAGAATTAAATTCGAGGGTGCCCTGTCGTGACTTCCTCAGGTCGATGACAGGATCCGGATCAAACGCATAACCAATCGGGAACATGCTCCACTCTCCCCGTGGACAGCGGATGCCGAGCCTGCGAAGGACGGCGCTGGGCCTCCTGTTGGTGACGGTCGCGCTCGCTCGCCCAGGCCAGGTCAGCGCACAAGCATCGCCGACGGAGCCATTCCAGGTGGTTGAGACCACCATTGCCGATATTCACGCGGCCTTTCGTGCCGGCACGCTGAGCTGCCGGGCTCTGGTCCAGCAGTACCTCGACCGGATCGACGCGTACGACAAGCGCGGCCCGGCCATCAATGCATTGGTGGAGGTGAACCCGGCCGCGCTCGCTGTCGCGGATTCACTGGATGCACAGGCCGCACGCGGCGGGGTCGTCCGTCCGTTGCACTGTATTCCGGTCATTGTCAAGGACAACTTCGAGACCATCGACCTGCCGACTACCGCTGGATCATTGTCGATGGCGGGGTGGATACCGGCACAGGACGCGACCATGGTTCGCCGGATCCGCGACGCCGGCGCGATCGTGCTCGCCAAGTCCAACATGGCTGAATGGGCCTTCTCGCCCTATGAGACCGTGAGTTCCATCCTTCCCGGCTACACCCGGAATCCCTATGCCCTGAATCGCGTGACCGCCGGTTCCAGTGGTGGTACGGCGGCCGCCGTTGCCGCGAACCTGGGTGAGGTCGGGTTGGGTACTGATACCGGCAATTCCATACGCGGACCGTCGTCGCATCTGGCCCTGGTAGGCATCCGATCCACGATGGGCCTGACCTCACGGGCCGGCGTTGTGCCGTTGAATTCGACGGCCGACATTGCCGGTCCAATGGCCCGGACGGTGGCGGACGCGGTGGCGGTGTTCAACGTGGTGGTGGGAAGTGACCCCGCCGATTCCGTGACGGTGAACGCCGACAGGAAACGCGAAGCGGATTATCGCGCGTACCTTCGCCGCGGTGCGCTCAAGGGTGCCCGGATCGGCGTGCTGCGTCAGGCATACGAGAGACCGTCGCTGGACCCGGAAATCCAGTCGCTGTTTGACCGGAGCGTGGCTGACATGCAGGCCGCCGGTGCCACGATCGTGGCCGATGCGCGCATCGATTCATTGAGCGCCATTCAACGGAAGCAGCAGGGTGGATGCAACCGCTTCCGGGCCGACCTGCAGCGGTACCTTGCAGAGCGCGGAGCGAATGCACCGGTCCACTCGGTGGCGGAGGTGTTGGCCAGCCGGGGCTATCATCCCAGCGTGGAACTCAGGCTCCGCGACGCCGAAAAGGTCACGGAGGAGCCGGAGATCAGTCGGGGTTGCCAGACGCGTGAGCTGGTGCGGGCCGAACTGCGCACGGCCGTCAATCACCTGATGGATTCGCTGAAACTGGATGCGTTGATGTATCCCACCTGGAGCAATCCACCGCGGCTCATCGGCGATCTCAATTCACCGGCCGGTGACAACAGTCAACTGTTCTCACCCAGCACCGGTTTCCCAGCGATCAGTGTGCCCATGGGCTATTCACGTGATGGACAACTGCCCGCCGGCATAAGCTTCTTCGGACGCGCCTGGAGTGAGGGGAAGCTGATCAGCCTGGCGTTCGACTACGAGCAGGTCACACACCATCGGCGGCCGCCGGCGATCGCGCCCGCCCTGGCGGCCCATCGGTAGCTTCGCAGCCTGACCTGAACGATGGGCGTGGGCCCGCACCGCGGCCCACGCCCATCGACGCCGCCTGCCGGCGCGCGGACGTCCCGCTCTCGTCCGCGCCCTCGGCGTTGAATCGCGACTCGAGATTCCTCCTTCCCTTGGCCGATCAACTGGTGGAACGCGCCAGGCTCTTCTCCAGTTCGATGGCCCGCGGGAACATGATGTTGTTCTCCAGATGGATGTGCCGATGCAGGTCGGTCTCGAAGTCCCTGAGCATGTTGAACGCGGCGGCGTAGGTGGAACAACCATCGGCCGGCACGGTGAAGCCGTCGCTCACTGCCTTCATGCGCTCGAAGCGCTCACCCTCGGCGGTGTGGTCGTCCATCATCATGTTGACGGGGTTCTCCACCGTCCCGAAGTCCGGCAGGTCGAGCGCCTCACCCGAGCGTTCGCTCCGGACGAGGTTGCGCACGAAGGGGAACAGCACCTGCTCCTCCTCTTCCATGTGGACGGCCATGGCGTCCACACAAGCGTTGAACTCGTCGTGGATGGTGAACAGCTCCGGATGGCGTCCGCCATGCACCCTGCAGAGCTTGGTCAGGTACTGCTGGATGATCGGCCCGCGCTCCCTCACGTAACGGTGGTGCACGGTCTCCACATGCTCCGCCAGTTGCTCCAGAGGCCAGGCACGGGCGTCCTCACCTTCCCTGGCGTCGCGCGCCAGGAGCGTGATGATGTCCTCGATCAGTCTGCTCTCCTCGATGTTCTGCCGCTTGCAGACTTCCTGCACGGAGCGGCCGCCCTTGCAGCAGAAATCTATGCCGTACTTCGTGAGCACCGCAGCCGCGCGATAGTCCTCGGCGACAATGGACCCCACGGTCCGATCGGGCGTGATGTTCATGATCGTTTAACCTGGCTGTTGTTCGCCGTTCCCCCGGCGAGGATTGATGAGCGTCTGCACCACCTGGTGCCAGATGTGACGAGCGCGGACACTGGCGTGGACGTACGCAGGTGTCTGGCAGACTACAGGCTGCGCCAGGCGCATGGGGTGACGGACGTCACACCCGTCCCGCCGCTCCGCGACCTAGAACGCCACGGCCTTCGTCACCTTGAACGACAACAACCGGTCGGTGGGCGTAGCGCCGCTGCGGTCGTGGCGCTCCGTGTAGACAAGGAAGATGTCCGACAGCGGGGCGTGGATGTAGTTCACGCGCACGTTCGTCACGACTTCATCGGCGAGGGCGTTGTACTGGACGAAGGCACTGGTGAAGAAGCGCGTGGACGCGGCGAAGACAGCGCGGCCTCCATATACATTGGCGGCAAAACCCTGCGCGCCCGGCAGGGATACCTCGTTACGCTCCGCCGAGAAGTCGAAGGCCAGATGGTAATCCACGCGCCACTGGCCGTTCAGCGATAGCTGCGTGCGGTCGCCGTTATAGAAGCCGCCCGTGGAGACGCTGGCCCGCATCCATAACGGGCGTCCCGCCGAGGTGCCCAGGCTCAACCCCGCGGTTCGGAAGGAATGGTCCCCGGCGGGCACCACGGCGTCAGGACGCACGGCGAAATCCGTGTCCAGGTATTCGTAGTTGTCCTCCACGTCGACACCGAACCTGCCACCACCCCGGTAGCTCACGTCGACGGAGCCCCTGCTGGTGCGCGTGACGAGCCTCCCCGTCATGTCCGTGACGTAGTCCATCTCCGCCAGGGGATTCACTTCATTGAAGGCGCGGTTGGAAGGGCGCACGTGGACGCCCACGGTGGCATAGCTCTGCTGCACTCCCCGTCGGCGTACGAAGCCCACCCGCGGTACGAAATCCTCGCCGACACGCTTGGTGCTCGCCGAGATGTTCCAGAACGGGTCGCGCCAGCCCGCCCAGATCCGACCCGCCCAGTCCGAACCCAGTGCCGAGTCATCCACTCCGGCCAGGTAGGTATTCACGCGCAGGTAGCGGTGCGGCGCCAGGTTCGCCTCCACACCGTAGGTGCGGTTGAAGGTGCCGGAACCGTCGGTGGACTGTCGATTGATGGCGATGAACCCGAAATCCCCCAGCCCTTCCACGGTGCGCTTGACCCGGCCCACGGCGAAATTCTCCGCCGGCAGCCCCGACGATCGCTGGGTCTGCATGTCGAGCGCGCCCACCTCGAAGCCCAGGGCGCGGCCGGTGACGCGGCCACCCGCCACGATGGGGATCTCGTGGCCGGATGCGTCCAGACCGATGCGCCGCGAGTGGAACAGCGTGAAGCTCGACAACGAGCTTCCCGACCGGTAATTGCGCTCGCTGATGTCCCCGAAGGAAAAGACGCCCGAGTTCTCGGTAAAGAAGTCCCGTCGCTCGGGGAAGAAGAGGCCGAACCGGGTGAGGTTTACCCGTTCCTGGTCCACTTCCACCTGGGAGAAGTCGGTGCGATACGTCAGGTCCAGGGTCAGGCGCGACGTGAGGCCATACTTGAGGTCCAGTCCGGCGTCGCCGCTCACCCCATTGGAGATGCCCGCGGCTGCACCACCGGCATGGGACGCCACGGCGTAGGGCTTGACGATCAGGTTCCGGCCCGATCGGATGCCCTCCAGGCCCTTGAGTGTGCCAGCCCTGGACATCTTGTGGATGCGATCGCGCTGGTCGAGCGGCGCCCAGTACGACTCCTCGTTCTTGCGCCGGATCCGTCGCATCATGTTCATGCCCCAATCCTGGCTCGCCCTGCTGGGGTCGAAGCGAAGCGTGGTGAAGGGGATGGCCCACTCCACGGTCCACCCTCGATCATGGATGGTGGTCCGCACCTCGAAGATTCCTTCCCAGGCGGCGTTCTCCTGCCGGGAGTCGTCGAAGTCCTGGGCCTCCTTCACTGCCCCCTTGGGGTTCACCAGGAACATGAACGCATTCCGCCGGTCCAGAAAGGTGTCCAGGGTGAGTCCGAAGATGTCGGAATTGCTGCTCTCGAAGTCCTGTTCCAGGCTGGGGATGACAAGCCTGCCCGGTTCGCGATCATACAACTCCACGCCGATGTAGAGGAACTTGTCGTCGTAGAGGATCCGAGCCTCGGTGCGTTCCGTGGATGGCATGCCCGCGTCGGGCCTGGACTGGATGAAATTGTCCAGTAGTTGCGCGTCGGCCCAGGCGGCCTCGTCCAGCACGCCATCCAGGACAATGGCGCTGGCGGCCCGGACGGCGACGGCAACCGGTCGCGGGGCCGCTTCCACGTCTATTCGTGTCGTGGACTGACCGGAAAGGGGAGCCGGAGAGGCACTCAGCCATCCGAGAGTGGCGCAGAGACCGAGCAGGCGCGCAGGTCGGATCACGATCTTCATCAATTCGGGAGGGTGGGGGTAGCGATCCTACAGCGCGCGCCGTCAATCTAACAAGGACGGCGCGCTACACTCCGGCGTTGACGCGGACCTTGCCGATAGCTGGCTGGCGGCTACAGAGGCACCCCCTCTGGATCCATGCGCCCCCCTGCCCTTAGCTTTCCGACCGAAACCACGCAGGAGCCCTGGAGGAAACTTGTCTGGACATAGCAAGTGGTCGACGATCAAACGGAAGAAGGGGGCGACGGACGCCAAGCGGGGCGCCATCTTCACCAAGCTCATCCGCGAAATCACGGTCGCTGCCCGCGAGGGTGGCGGCGCCGTGGAGTTCAACCCGCGCCTGCGCCTGGCCGTGGACACCGCCAAGGCCGCCAACATGCCATCGGACAACATCGATCGGGCGATCAGGAAGGGGACCGGCGACCTGGAAGGCGTTTCCTATGAGGAGATCACGTACGAGGGCTACGGCCCCGGCGGCGTGGCCCTCTACATAGAGACCCTGACGGACAACGCGAACCGCACCGTGGCCGATGTCCGGCACGCCCTCGGTCGCCACGGCGGCAGCCTGGGTACCACCGGGTCGGTCGCCTGGCAGTTCGAGCGGAAGGGTCAGATCCTGATCGACGCCACCAGGTACACCGAGGAGGCCGTGTTCGAGGCGGCCATCGAAGCCGGTGCGGAGGATGTGGCAGGCGGTGACGATGAGTTCGTGGTCACCTGCGACTTCACCGCCTTCAACGAGGTACTGGAAGGCGTGAAGAAGGCCGGCATCGACGTCTCCTCCGCCGAACTGACATGGATAGCCAAGAACGAAGTGGCCGTCGCCGGTGACGACGCCGCGAAGCTGCTCAAGCTGCTGGACGCCATCGACGACCTGGACGACGTACAGAAGGTTCACTCGAACGCCGACATCGACGAGGCCGCGCTGGCCGAGGCGATGTAGCGAGGCGAGGGCCAGGCGCCACGCGCCCATCACCCAGCCCGGCCCCGCCCATGCGCGACATCCGCTTCGCCGCCCGCATGCTGCTCAAGACACCCTTTGTCACGGCAGTCGCGGTCCTCTCGCTCGCCCTCGGCATAGGCGCCAACGCCGCGATCTACTCGCTCTTCGACCAGATCCTGTTGCGCCCGCTCCCGGTTGCAGCGCCGGGTGAGCTCGCCAATCTCAGTATGCCAGGACCGATTCAGGGCAACGATTCCTGCAACCAATGGCAGGTCGTTCACGATCGTGGGAGTGGCACCGGAGGGCTTCGAGGGAACGACACTCGGGGTGCGGCCGGCGATCCATGTGCCAATGCAATCGCGGACATACGTGGGTACGTACAACGGACTCGAGAACCGCCGGGACTACTGGGTCCACGTCTTTGGGCGGCTCAAGCCTGGAGTGACTCTCGACGCGGCCAGGATCAGCCTCAATGGAGTGATCCGACCCATCCTGACCGGCGTCGAGGCACCACTGCAGCAGGCGATGACCGAACGGACGATGGCGCGGTTCAAGACCAAGGAGATGGTCGTGGAACCCGGCAGCCGCGGGCAGAGTGCCATGCACGCCGAGGTGCGCACGCCCCTCGTGATGCTCCTCTCGATCACGGCCGTGGTTCTCCTTATCGCCTGCGCCAACATCGCGAACCTGTTGCTGGCGCGCGGCGCCAACCGCGCTACCGAGATGGGTGTGAGACTCGCGCTCGGCGCCAGTTGCCGACAGCTCATGACGCAGTTGCTGGCCGAATCACTGGTGCTCGCCGTGATGGGCGGCGTCGCGAGCCTGGTCGTGACGTCGTGGACGCTCCGTGCCATCGGGATCTCGCTGCCGGGCGACCTGTCGGGGACGCTGCTCCTGACGGTGCAGACCCGAGTGATCATCTTCGCAGGTGCGCTCGCGATCGTGACGGGGTTGCTTTTCGGGTTGTTCCCGGCGCTGCATTCCACGCGTTCGGACCTGAGCTCCAGCATCCGTGCCGGCGCCGGACAGATCGCCGGAGGGCATACTGCACGACGTGTACGCACCGGGCTTGTCACCGCGCAGATAGCGCTCTCCACCGTGTTGCTCATCTCGGCGGGGCTCTTCCTCAAGAGCCTCTCGAACGTGAGTCGCGAGGACCTCGGCATCAGGATCGATGACGTGGTGTCCTTCTCCGTCTCACCGCTGCGCGTCGGCTACGATACGCTGCGCGCCAACGCGCTCCATGCTCGCATCGAGGAGGAGCTGGCCTCGACGCCCGGCGTGACTGGTGTGACGAGTTCGCTCGTGCCACTGCTGTCGGGAGATAGCTGGGGCAACGATGTGCGCGTGCAGGGCTTCGAGTGCGTGCCCGGCACGGACTGCAACTCGCGCTATTCGGCGGTCGGCGCCAACTACTTCACGATGCTCGGCGTATCGCTCCTGGCCGGCCGCGACGTGATGCCGAACGACCGGTACGGCACGACGCGCATCGCGATCGTCAATCAGGCATTCGCCGACAAGTTCGGCCTGGGCCGGGACGCGGTGGGAAAGTTCATGGGTCGTGCGGGCGGTTCCGATTCGCTCACCATCCAGATCGTCGGCCTCGCACCCAACATCAAGTACAACGACCGCATGATCTCGATCCTCTCGGCGGCCTTCGCGGTCATCGCGACGCTACTGGCAGCGATCGGACTATACGGCGTGCTCGCGTATTCCGTCTCACAGCGCACGCGTGAGATCGGCGTGCGCATGGCCCTGGGCGCCGACGCACGTACAGTGCAGCGGGTGGTGTTGCGACAGGTGGCCGCGCTGATTGCAGCCGGTGCGGCGATCGATGTCCTCGGTGCCTTCGGTGTCGGTCGTGCAGCGCAGTCACTCCTCTTCGGACTCGAAGGCGACGATCCGCTGGTCTTCGCGCTCTCCATACTGGTGCTCTCGTTCGTGGCACTCGGGGCCGGCTGGCTGCCCGCGCTGCGGGCGAGCCGGATGGAACCGGTACGGGCGCTCAGGCACGAATGAGTACGGGTATGGCCGGCCCGGGCTAACGCAACAGGTACACGCGCTCGTTGTCGGGACGTCCGCTCAACTGCAGCTCGGACGCGACGGCCGGGTGTGCGGGGCCAGGCGACGCCACCGGGGGCGGCGAACGAATCTGATCGCGGGCCAGGCCAGGCGTCCGTGCCCGACCGTAGCACCTGTGCGCGCGAGTCGCTACCCGTCATGCGCGATTGGTCACTGCACGATCTTCCAGAAGGAATCCTTGCGCGTGATCCGACCCTCCGAGAACTCCAGGAGGTCGACGCCGCGGACCTCGATCCGCTTGCCCGCCATCGTCGTGCCGGTGAGCGTCCATTCGGAGACGCCGAAGTCATCGCCGGCCCAGTGGCGATCGTCGCCATAGTGTACGTCCGGGATCCCCTCGAATCGCGTGGCCAGCCCCGCCCGTACCTCGGCCCTGCCGACGTAACGGTCACCGCGCGGGCCGGCGCCACGCGGCATGTAGAAGACGCAGTCGTCCGCGAAGTAGCTCATGATGGCGTCGAGATCATGGCGATTGAACGCTTCCAGGAACTCCTTCAGCAGACTGGCCGTCACGCGGTCCGGCCCGTCAGCCCCTGTCATGGTATATCCTCCGGCGCTCGGATGAGAAGCGTAGGGGATGCCTCGATCCACGCCCACGCCCAAGGAGGTCGGACAACGTCAACGCTCCCACGATCGCTGCAAACGCTGACGCCGCTACTGCGATGCCGCCGTGCCGCCACACATGGACCATATTGCCCGCTACCTTACGGGTAGTTCCCCGTCATCCAGTGACCATCTACCGAGGCATCAATGACCATTGCACCTGCCGTGATCAACGCGACCAACCTGGGCTGCTCGCTCACCTGCAAGGAGCTGGCCTCATCGATCCCGTTCTATCGGGACGCCATCGGCTTCGCGGTGGAGCAGTCATTCGAACACGATGGCAAGGTGGTCGCCGCGGTCATCAGCGCGGGCGATTGCCGCATCGTCCTCAACCAGGATGACGGCAAGCTGGGCTGGGACCGGGTCAAGGGACAGGGCTTCTATCTGCAGATCAACGTGCCGAGCGCCACCGACGTCGATACGGCGGCCGAACGCATCAAGGCGACTGGCGCCAGGCTCCTGGACGAGCCGGCCGATCGTCCGTGGGGCGTACGGATGTTCCAGTTCCTCGACCCGGATGGCTACAAGCTCGGTGTGTCCACTCCGCTCGCCGGGTAATCGGCGCCCGTACACGTCAACTGCCGTTACAGTTCGACAATCATTCAACCGGATGCGAGATGACCAGAGTCACCCGGCCCAGAATAACGCAGTTGGCTACAGGGGAGAAATTCAATGCGAAGCAGATGGAGGCCAGGGCAGGAGAGCTCCTGCCCAGACACATTGCAACCATCGAGTCCGTGCTGGTCGTATTGCAGGGGGAATGTGTACTGGCATTGGCGGGCACCGACCACGTCCTGAAGGAGGGAGACAGTTTTGTCGTCCCGCCCGACATCGAACATCAGATAAGGGCGATAAGGGATTTCAGAGCTGTTCATGTGATGACCAACGATATCGAGTTCATATTTCTGGATTGAACGTGCTGCAGCGGAACACCCTGAACACGCAGCGCGCCGCGGAGCCCCTGACGCCCCCGCCCTTGTGTCGGACCAGTGCGCGAGCGACACTCGCTGCCTGATTCCGCGTGCCTCGCTCCGCGAGTGGACGGTGGACCGGCGCGACGACGACCTACGGAGGGATGGATGGCAACGGATGAGGTCACCCAGGCCTACGGCGCCAGGGCAGCCGACCTGGCGGACATGCTCGGTACCGTGGTGTCCTCTCACGACCCCGACCGTCGCGTGATCGAGCCGTGGGCCGAGTCCGTCTCCGGTCGCATCCTCGACGTCGGCGCAGGCACTGGACGCTGGAGCGGTCACCTCGCCTCCCTGGGTCACAACGTCCAGGGGCTCGAACCCGTCGACCAGTTCATCGAGATCGCCCGCCGCAATCACCCCACCGTGGTCTTCCGGCACGCCTCACTCGCCGACCTCGCAGGATCCGGAGAGCGCTGGTCAGGGATCCTCGCCTGGTATTCCCTGATCCATCTCGGCCCCGACGAACTGCCGACGGCCCTGGCCACGCTGCGTGAGCTCCTCGAGCAGGACGGCTCCCTCCTCGTCTCCTTCTTCTCAGGTCCCAGCATCCAGGCATTCCGTCACCCGGCGACGACTGCCTACCGATGGCCGATGAAGGACATGGTCCGAGCAATCGAACGATCCGGTCTCGAAGTCACCGACCAGCAGTGGGACCCGGAGGGTCTGCACGCCAACATCACCGCAGTGGCACGAGCCCGAAAGAGGGGCGAGGACAACTGATTGCAGTGTGGCTGGAGGCTCGAAGTCGGGGGTCCGGGGGCTCGTAAAATCGGATCAGGTCCAGCAACCGGGGTGCCTGGACGCCGGACGTCAGCGGTCGTTCTCCGTTGCGCTGGCGGTGGTGCCCGTTCCCTCGAAGTACCTCCCGAACCACTGGAACATCCTCGTCCAGTGATCCCTGAACTGGTCCACGTTCCCCGCCCTGCCAGCCCCATGTCCGGCGTTCGCATATTCCACCCACACCGCCTCCTTCCCCAGCCGCCGTAGAGCGTAGTACATCTCACGCTCATTGGTGCTCGGCACGTTCCAGTCTTCCTTGCCCGTCAACATGAGGAGCGGCGTCTTGATGCGATCGGCGAAGAAGATCGCCGAGTGCTGGATGTACTTCATGGGCGCTTCCCAGAGAGTCTGGCCGATGCGGTCCTGCCCGTTCTCCGCAGCACTGTAGTTGCGCGTCCCAATCTTCGGGCTGTCTCCCAGGAAGGAGATGATGTTCACCTTGCCGGAGATGTTCACAGCCGCCTTGAAGCGGTTGGTCTGGGTGATCAGCAGGTTGACCGCGTAGCCGCCGTAGCTCTGGCCCGTCACGCCCAGCCTCGTGCCGTCCACCAGACCCTTCTCCTGCAGCGTGTTTATGCCGTCGGTCACGCCCTTCACCCATGCCTCGCCGGGGTAGCCGATCTCGAGGTCCACACTGGGATGGAAGACGAACCATCCCTGCGCCGCCAGCAGGTTCATGTTCTCGTTGTAGCCATTGTCGAAGAACGTCTCGTACACCTCGGCCACCAGCGGATACTTCCGGCCGGCCTGATAGCCGTACGGATAGTAGAGCACCCCGTAGAGCCTCTTGCCGTCCGCGTTCAGATAGCTCACCAGTTCCGAGTGCGCGAGTGCCACTCCGGCAAGCTGGGGATTGAGATTGGTGAGAGCGCGGGCGTCGGTGAAGTCGCGGCCGGCCGTGTATATCTCGTTCGGACGGTCACCGTCCGAACGCGCGAAGACGAACCGCGAGCCGTCGTCCGACACATTCCACGACGAGTAGACGTTGGCGTCGCTGGCCAGCGCCGTCGCCTGCCTCGACGCCAGGTCGTAGCGCTCGATACCGCGCGCCCAGTGATCCTTCGCCGATCTGGTAACGAACAGATATCGCCCGTCGCGGCTCCACGACTGGAAGCTTCGCGTGGGACGCTCGGCGGTGTCGGCCTCGAATGGATAGGCGATGGTCATGGAATCGGTACGCGGATCAATCACATGCCACCCGTCCTTCGTGCTCACCAGCAGTGCGTCTCCGTCCGGGCGCCAGGCGACGAGGGAGAACGAGGTCCTTGTCGTATCGGCCCTCGTGCTGTCGCTCCGGGTGGTGTCGGCGCCGGGTCGGGGTTTCCGATACTTCTCGGTGAGGTTGCGGGCGCTGTCGGCGTCGACCCAGCGGACGAACACGTTTCCCTTGTCGGCGTAGGCAAACGCAGTGCCGCTCTCATTCCACTGTGGCGTTAGCCGATGATCGGCCGGCTTGACCAGCGTGTCCACCTTGCCGTCGGCAAGCTGCAGGTGAAAGACGCCATAGTCGGTGCCCGTCTTGTTGTCGTAGGAGGTCTTCCTGGGCGTGGCCACGGAATAGACGATCGACGCTCCGTCGGCGGTGAACTGAGGGCTGCGCATGTCGACCTCGCCCACCACCTCACGCACCGCGCCGTTGGCCAGTGTCACGACCGCAGGAATCTGCCGGCTGCCGACGGTGCGCAGACTGTCCCACGAGAGGAAGGGGAGGCTGGCGTCCTGCACCACGATCGATCCTTCGGTGAGTTGCAGGAACGACGCGCGCGCGCCGGCTGCCCAGCCGTCGGGGCGGAGGGCGACGAGCAACGACTTGCCGTCGGGAGCCCAGACGAGCGGGGAGTTGGACGCCACGGCTCTCGCAGTCTTCAGCGGCACGACGCGGTTACGCTTGGCCGCCACGTCCACCACGTTCAGGGTGTAGCCGTCATCCTTGCGCTGAAAGAACGCGAGGCGACTGCCATCCCTGGAAAAGGTCGCGCCCCGCACGTCCACCTTGCCCGGCAGGATCGCCAGCGACTTGCCGGTGGTGGCGTCGATCAGCGTGAACTCTGCGAGCGACGGCGCGACGTAGGTCGGATCGCCATAACGGGCGTGGTCAACGCCGAAAGCGTCGCTCCGCAGCCGAGTGGTGAGGGCGATCCAGCGACCGTCCCGCGACACGTCCTCGATGCGCGCCGAGCGAACTGTGAGCGCATCGTCCAGGGTGAAGGCGCGACCCTGAGGCTGCTGGGCGCGCATCGTCGTCGGCGCGGCCGCTGGCAGGAGGGCGAGCGCTAGGGCGACGAGCCAGATCTGCCGACGGGACATGGGAAGACTTCCTCTGGTTGGAGAGTGCGATGCGACGGTGCCCTGTCGCTACGAGAGCTGTTTCACGGCGTACTCCGCGATGGCCTGCATCTGTCGCTCGCGCTCGCGCGCCCAGCGCGGCAGCCTGAACAGGTTGATACCGAAGGTGGTCAGCGCAATCGCCGCGAACATGCCAACCAGAAGGAGCGCCTTCCCCGGCTTGCCAGCGGCCGCGACCAGTGCACCCATGAGCAGCGACATCCCGGCCATCACGAGCCCGAACACATTGAGCTCCACAGCGTCGCCCTTGAGCGTGCTGAGACGGAGTTGTTGACCGTGTTCGGTGGGCTCCAGGCAGATGTGGAGGTTGCCCTGAGACCATTCACGTAGCCCACCGGTGCCCGTCGTCTGGCCCTGAACCCCGAACGTCGACCTGAACTCGGCGACCATCCGCTCCCACTCCAGATCCGTCGGGGCGCGGGGAAGATCGACCACTCGCGAGAGTCCGATAGGTAGCCCGAAGGATCGGCGGACGGGCGCCGCGCTGCCACGGGCATCCAGACTCGCTGCGGCCTGGGCTACTCGCTCCGCTTCGATGCCGGCCTCCTCACCGATGCGCTGGAGCTCTTGAAGGCTCAGGCCGTCGGAGTCGCCAGTAAGAGGGCGCTCGCGCGCGCCGCCCGTGGTCGCGAGACTGAAGATCTCGCGTACCTCCTCCTCCCCGTACCGGCGTGTCGTCATGGAGATCGATTGTACGGTGGTAGCGGCTCCCAGGCTACACCCCTCCCGGAGCCGCGGATCTGCAGCGAATGTCGTCAGAGGAGCGTGTCAGGTCAAATAGTTGCTGCAAGGTGGGAACCACGCCACTCTGCCAGTCGTCGCGGCACCGATGACCGATTCGCTCGCGGAGCCTGGACAGTGCATGCCGGTACCGGCGGCGGAAGTGCAGCCGCGTCGGCCCGCACGCGTGCAACGGCAAGGTCATGGAGAAAGCTCAGACCGCGCCCGCCACGATCGCGTAGCGCCCCTTGTCCCGGCCTGTCGTTGGCAGGTTCAGGAACTCGGCGTGGACTATCTGAAAGCCCGCCTGCTCGAGCACATCCACGATCGCTTCGGGAGCATGAGAGTCATAGAAGAAGGTCTCACCGAACATCGTGTCCGTGAAGGGCGGATGTTCGGAGCCACCTGCCGTGAGCGCCAGTCTGCGGCCCGGCGGCAGCGCGTCTCTCACCCTGCGCAGGATCGCTGCGTGCCGTTCGCGCGGGATGTGAAAGAGAGAGTCCCAGGCTATGGCTGCGCCATACTGTCCTTCGGGCTCGAATTCTTCCAGACGTGACTCCACCCACTCTTCGAGGGGCATGCGCTCTCGCGCGATCGCGAGCAGACCCGGCGCCTGATCCACTCCCGTCACGGACAGGCCGCGAGCGACGACATACTGGGCGATCGGACGACCGGTGCCGCACCCCAGATCCAGCACACTATCACCCGGCCGCGTGGCCTCCAGCGTCAGCTCCAGTAGCCGCTGCTCAGCATCGCTCAGATGCACCCGCTGGGCGTCCCACATCCGAGCAATGGCATCATACGACGATCGGTTATCGGCGCTGTCGGTCAGAAGAACTCCTCAGGGTGATCGGTAACCAGCCGGGTGCAACTGCGTCCATCCATTTCAGGCCACCAGGCCCCTGTCTCCATTCCCTACTCGTACCTGAGAGAGCGGGACCGGGTTACGGCAGGTCGTGACCGATCTCGTCGGGCGCCGATGAGGGCTGAAGACGCCGATTCGTCACCGCCCAATCGGCATGTGGGTCCTCGATGCTGAGCTGCCGGATCCCGTCGGGGAATCGGGACTGCAGCAACAGGTAGTGGGCCTGCCGGGTGGCATCCGGATGTGACCACTCGTGAATGAAGTACACCGCACTGATCTTTGCCTGGAGCAACTCCTTCGTGCATCCAAAACAGGGTCGCATGGTCGAGTAGACCGTACCGCCCTCCACCGCTATGCCGAATCTCGCCGCAGACAACAGCGCGTTCTGCTCGGCGTGAACGCAGATGCAGAGGTCGTATCCGGTTCCCGATGGGTAGTCCGCCCGATTGGCGCACCTGTGACATCCGCCATCGGTGCAGTTGGTCATGTTGTCGGGTGTACCGTTGTAACCCGTAGACACGATTCTTCTATCCCGTACGATGATCGCCCCGACGCGGTTACCGGAGCAATCCGCTCGCGCGCGCACCGCCATGGCGATGCCCATGAAGTATGAGTCCGAGTCCGGGCGAGACGTTCTGGGGATCATGACAGTGGCGGGAATTGTGTTGATGCTGGCTGGCGACTGACCCGTGTTGCCAACGAATCATACAGCAGGCGGACGCAAGTCGCATCGCTTCCGACAACGGCAGTGGTCGTTGGCAGGGATGCCGGAGCGCGCGTCGGCACCTGGACCTGGCGGCTGCCGCTGCGATGGCCTGGCGGCGCGGGCGTTCGGCATCATCGGGACCGCGTACGTCACATGACCCAGGACGTCCTTCTCGATTCACACGCACTTCCCCTCGTTCAGCTACTGGTCGTGCTCGTCAGCCATCGCGTCCTTCCTGGTCTTGTGAACCGTACCGCGTTCATGTTCCCTCGGCGCATAGATGGAGTAGAGCTTCAGTGGCCTGTCCGAATCGTTGATAACGTTGTGCCACTTGCCGGCAGGGATCATGATCACGAAGTCGTCCTGCACTCTCCGTTCGAACGGCAGGTCGTCTTCGGCATCACCCATTCTCACAAGCCCTTCGCCCTCCTCGATCCGGATGAACTGGTCATGATCGGAGTGCACCTCGAGCCCCACATCTTCCCCCGGGAGCAGGCTCATCACAGTGAGCTGCATGTACTCCCCGGTCCACAACGCCGTACGAAAAGTGTCGTTCCCCTTCGTGTAGTCCTCGATGTTGAAGACGAACGGATCGTTGCCGAAATCGCGATACTCCAGTGGGCCACGGTCAGCCTCGCTGGCGACGCTTTCCGCTGTTCCCTGCCCGTCAGGTGGCGCACAGGACGCCAGGCCAAGTCCGACGATTGCCAACGTCGACAGATGTATGAATCGGTTCTGAATCACTGTTCACCCCTGGTTGTATACCGGCCTTTCGGCCAGTGTATGGTTGACGAGTGCACTGGCCAGTCTGTCCGGATTACCCGGACCCTGCGCCCTGCACACGGACAGGATCGCACTGGCTGATGGACACCGGGAGATAGCCCGGCGACGAGGCGCTCGTGGATCACTTCCGTTCCGGGCAATGCTTCGCGGGACAGAGGGCGGGACCGTCAATGATCGGGTCGAGATGTCGCCGCGCGACGAGAGGGGTGCACCAACGCGCCGTAAAATGCACCCCTCAAGCGAGGCGAGTCACCACTCCCTCGCGGTGCGCCTCGTTCTCCTGGAGTCGCTCGGATCCAGGTCAGATCCCTCGCTGGCCAAACATAGGTGTCAAGTTGCGTGCCTACGGAAGCTGAGCAGGCTGATGACCCGAGCTCCATCCTCGCCAGCTCGGCGATCCATACGTCACTCGCGAGACAGGCTGAACGGCTCGTGAGGTGGCCCGCGGCTGAGCGATCGGTCACCAGGATGGCGCTGTTCAGGCCCGCGGAACCCGCGTGAAGGACTGCATGGGCCGGAGGTCCCTGCCGGATCTCGCCAGACAGGGTTCCACATCCGGTGCCACCCCCGACGAGCGCCCGCGCGCACCCAACCAGTGACGCTCCAGAGGTGCCGCGGAACGTCGGATTACTGCCCCTTGACTCGGTACCTAAGTACAGGGTCTACCTTGTAGTTGCAACTGACGCTGGTGCACAGATGCCAGCCCACCGCACCAGGAGGATGGCGATGAGAACATTGACGATCGGGCAGTTGGCGCGGGAGGCGGGTGTGAACGTGCAGACGGTGCGCTACTACGAGCGTCGCGGCCTGTTGGCCGAGCCACCGCGGCGGGAGTCGGGCTACCGGGAGTTCCCGGAGAGTGACGTGGCGCGATTGGGTTTCATCCGGCGGGCGCAGGCCCTCGGGTTCACCCTCGCTGAGATCGGTGACCTGCTCTCGCTCCGCGTCGACCCACAGACGACATCCGCGGATGTACACCGCCGCGTGGAGGCCAAGCTGAAGGATGTGGGGGAGAAGATGGCAGACCTGAGGCGAATCCGTTCGGCGCTCCGGGAGCTGGCGACGTCGTGCAAGGCCCACGGCCCGGTGGGCGACTGCCCATTCCTGGATGCGCTGGATGCGCAGGGGCACTGAGAGGTCAGGGGAAACAGTTCAACTACAAGGGTGGAGATCATGAAGCGTTCGAGAAGGATTCAGCTCATCACGGTCGCGGCGGGGGTGTTCACGATGCTGATGTTGGGCGCCAGCCCGGCCTACGCACACTGCGACACGATGGATGGTCCGGTGGTACTGGCCGCGCAGCGCGCACTGGCCACCGGAGAACTGGCACCGATGCTGATCTGGGTGCGGGACAAGGACGAGGCCGAGGTCCGGCATGCCTTCCAGCACACGCTGAAGGTTCGGGCGCTGGGTGAGTCGGCGGCCGAACTCGCGGACCGGTACTTCTTCGAGACCGTGGTCCGGATTCACCGCGAGGGTGAGGGTGAGCCCTACACGGGATTGAAGCCGGCCGGCACCGATCTGGGCAAGGCGGTTCCCGCCGCCGACCGGGCGCTCAGTAGTGGGTCGAGCAAGGAGCTGCGACAGGTTCTGGTTGCCGCGCTCGATGAGCGACTCGATGAGTACTTCGCGCACGTCATGGCCAGACGTGACTTCGCGCCGACTGATGTGGCCGCCGGACGCGAGTACGTGGAGGCGTACGTCCAGTTCGTGCACCTGGCCGAGGAGCTGGAGGGGATGCTATCGGGCCACGGCCATGGTCATGACGCGCCGAAGGTGACCGGCGCCGCGCAGCACCCGCACCCGAACTGAGGAGCAGACGATGACTGTTCATACGACTGACCGACTGGTGACGACGCTGCTACGCAGTCAGGAGCTCTCCTGCCCCAGTTGTGTCCCCAAGATCGAGAAAGCGCTCGGCGCCCTTCCCGGCGTGGAGCAGGCAAAGGTGCACTTCAATACCGGCCGCATCGAGGTCCGTCACGATCCGACGGTGACGGAGCCTGAAACACTGGTCGACACCGTGCGCCGGGCTGGTTATGAATCGGCGGTCTCGGCCTACTGAGCAGCCCCACACTGCCCTCTCCCCGACGCGTGATGCCGCGGGGAGAGGGACGACTGAGGAGCGGAGAGAACGATGTCCAGACTTATGATACGACTGACCAACCCGGTCCAGCGCCGGCTCTGGCTGACCGCCGGCAGCGGCGGCCTGATCGCGCTCGCATTGCTGACGCGCTACGGCCTGGGCTCGCAGAGCCTCTGGGGTCCACTCATGACCGCGGCCGCGCTCCTCGCCGGCTCCGATATCGCCGTGCGCGCCTGGAACTCGCTCCGCGTGCGACATCTGAGCATCGAGCTCCTGGTCACGATCGCCGCGGCGGGCGCCCTCGTGATCGGCGAGCACTGGGAGGCCGCGGCTGTCACCTTCCTCTTCATGGTAGGGGCATGGCTGGAGGCTCGCACCATGCGCCACACCCGCGGCGCACTCCGCGAGCTGTTCGAAGCGGCTCCAGCACAGGCCACGGTGCTGCGTGATGGCAGCACGATCGAGGTGCCAGCCCACGCGGTCCTCCCCGGCGAGATTGTCCTCGTCAGGCCGGGCGAGAAGATCCCGGTGGACGGAGAGGTGCTGACCGGTGCGGCGGCGGTGGATGAGAGCACCATCACCGGCGAACCGATCCCGGTCGAGAAGGCGAGCGGCGAGCCGGTCTACGCTGGTACCATCGCGCACAACGGCATGCTCCAGATCAAGGCGACTGGGGTGGGTGCGGACACCACACTCGCGCGGATCATCCGGCGCGTGGAGGAAGCGCAGGAAGAGCGTGCGCCAACGCAGCGAATGATCGAGCGCTTCGCCGCGTGGTACACCCCATCCATCATCGGGCTCGCGGTGCTGGCATTCCTGTTCACCCGCGACATGCACCTCGCGCTCACCCTGCTGGTGGTGGGTTGCCCAGGCGCGCTCGTGATCTCGACGCCGGTCTCGATCGTGGCCGGCATCGGTCGTGCGGCGCGGGCCGGCATCCTGATCAAGGGCGGGCAGCACCTGGAGAACGCCGGGCGTATCACCGCGCTCGCCGTCGACAAGACGGGCACGTTGACCGAGGGGCGTCCGCGGCTGGTGGAGGTGGTGCTGGCGCGCGGAGTCGGCGCCGGAACCGTCACTGGCGTGGGTGCGGGCGTGGGTACGGGTGACACTCTACCGTGGTTGGACGTGGCGGAAACAGGCGCTGTGGAGGAGGAGCTGGTCGCGGTGGTTGAGGAAACCAGCGCGAGCGCGCTCGATTCCGGATGGACACCGCCTCTCTCCGACCCGTCCTTCAAGATAGGAGGAGCTGGGCCGGACGGAGTAGACGAGACATGGGCAGACGCCCGCTGGTCGCCCGAGGAGCGCGAAGTCATCCGTTGGGCCGCGATTGCCGAAGCCGGCTCCGGCCACCCATTGGGTCGCCCGATAGTGGAGTCGGCGCTCGAGGATGGGCCACTTCCCACCCCCGACCAGCTCGACGAACATGCCGGAATGGGACTCCGTGCCAACCACGAAGGCCGCGAGATCGTGGTCGGCAACCGTCGACTGATGGACAGATTCGGCATCGAGCTGGACGCCGGGATCGACGCGGGACTGGCCGAACTCCGCGCGCGCGGCCGGACTCCGGTCCTCGTCGCGGTGGACGGCGCGGTGAGCGGGATCCTGGGGCTCGCCGATACCGCCCGGCCCAGCGCCGCGCCGATGGTGGCGCAACTGCATCGATCCGGCGTACGGAATGTGGTGATGCTCACCGGCGACGACCGCGCGGCCGCGGGCGCCATCGCGGCGACGGTCGGGATCGACGAGGTCCACGCCGAGCTCCTGCCCGAGCAGAAGCTGGAACATATCCGCCGTCTACAGGGCGCTGGCTACCACGTGGCGATGGTGGGCGACGGCATCAATGACGCGCCCGCACTGGCCGCCGCCGACACGAGTATCGCGATGGGCGCGGCGGGAAGCGATATCGCGATCGAGACCGCCGACATCGCCCTCCTGACCGACGACCTGGGCAAGATCGCCGAGGCGATCGATATCTCCCGCGCGACACTCGGCAACATGCGCCAGAATCTGGTGATCGCTCTGGTCACTGTGGGCGCGCTGCTCACCGGGGTGCTCATGGGCAGGGTCCACATGGCCGGCGGGATGCTGATCCACCAACTGTCGGTGCTGGCGGTGATCGGGAATGGAATGCGGCTGGGATGGCGGAAGTAGCACACCCGCGTGTCGGGCGGCCAGGCACCATCGCCTGGTCGCCATCGAGGTAGAGCGCCACTCCTTCGCGCGGCGGCCGCTGCGATCGCCAGTCCGGTTGCGGCCGCGGATGATGGTGGGCGGCTCCGCTCGGCGAGCGTCCCCAGCGTTACCGCGACCGGTCGCTCGCCGAGTTCATGCGTGCTTCAACGACGAAGGGATGACTCCGATGTCATCGGGAGACACTCGCGACCGCTTCGCCGATCCGTGCGACTGCGGCGTCCAGGTCCGCCTGCCCTGAAGCGAACGAGAGACGCAGGCGCCCCTCGCCGCGCGGCCCGAACGCGGCACCGTCGATCGCCGCCACCCCGTGCCGCTCGAGCAGCCGGTCGGCGAAGGCCCGCGACGTGAGGCCGTGCGCGCTGAGCAACCCGGAGAAGTCGGGGAAGACGTAGAAGGCGCCGGCGGGCACCGGACAGTGCACACCGGGTAGCGCGTTCAGGCCGCGAACCAGCAGGTCGCGCCGCGCACGATAGGCAGCGATCTGCGACGCCACCATGTCCTGCGGCCCGGTGAGCGCGGCGACGCCCGCGCGTTGGATGAACGGTGGAACGCAGGTGTGGCCGTTGACGGCCATCGTCACGAGCGGTTCCACCCACGGGCGCGGCACCACCAGGTAGCCGAGCCGGTACCCGGTCATGGCGTACGTCTTCGAGAATCCGTCGACGAGAAGAGTGCGCGCGCGCGCGCCCTCGCAGGCGGCGATTGCCGGCGCCCGCCCGCCCTCGAACACGAGGCGGGAGTAGATGTCGTCGGTGACCACCCTCAGGTCGTGCCGCACGACCAGCTCGGCCAGCCGCGCCATGGCCGCCTCGTCCAGTGCGCCGCCGGTCGGATTGTTGGGCGAGTTGAGGCAGACCACCCGCGTCCGCGGACCGATGCGCGCGGCGATGTCGTTCACGTCGGGCGCGTTGTCGGCATCCAGCGCGTAACCCACCGGTACGCCGCCGGCGAAGCGCGCCATGGACGGGTAGATCGGGAAGCCAGGATCGGGGACCAGTACCTCGCTACCCGGCTCCACGGTCGCCATCATCGCGTAGAAGACGGCCGTCTTCGCGCTCGGCGTGACGATCACCTGATCAGCGTCGGCCACGACTCCGCGCGAGCGGACGTCGGCCGCGATCGCCTCGCGCAGTTCCATGATACCCTGCGGTGCCACGTAGCGCGCGTCGCCGGCGCGCAGCGCAGCCACTGCGGCGTCCACCACGTGAGCTGGGGCATCCACGTCCGGGGCACCGAGCTCCAGATGGACGATCGAACGGCCGGCGCGCTCGAGCTCCGTGGCGCGGCGGAAGACGTCGAGCGCGCCCTCGCCGGAGAGCTGCGCGACACGGGCCGCGAGCGGCGGTACGACGTCGTGCGACTGGCTGTCGGCGGCGGGAAGGGTGCTGGTCATGGGTCGGTCAGAGAAGGCTGCGGATCCAGCCGCCGTCAACCGGGACGGAGGCGCCGGTGGTATAGCTGGCCTGCGCGGAGCAGAGGAAGGCGACCATCGCGCCGAACTCCGCCGGCTCCCCCAGGCGGCCCATCGGAATCTGCGATTCCCAGGCCTCATAGGCCGCCTCGGGCGTCTTGCCCTCGAGTGCAGCGGTCCGCTCCGCCAGCTCTTCCACGCGCGCCGTGCGGGTGTAGCCAGGCATCACGTTGTTCACCGTGATGCCGTGCGGCGCGACCTCGTTGGCCAGCGTGCGCGCGAAGCCGGTCACGGCTGCCCGCACGCTGTTCGACAGGATCAGGTTGTCGACCGGCTGCTTGACGGCGATCGACGTGATGTTCACGATGCGCCCCCACCGGCGCGCCCGCATCCCCGGCAGGCAGGCGCGCACGAGCTCCACCACGCTGGTCAGGTTGGTGCGCACGGCGGTCTCCCAGGCCTCCGGCCCGTGGCTCTCGAACGGCCCCGCCGGGGGTCCGCCCGCGTTGGTGACGAGGATGTCCACGCGACCGAACTCGTCCTCGGCCGCCCTGACGACGTCGGCGATGCCGGCGGGACTACCGACGTCGGCGACAACATCCACTACCCGCACGCCGGTCGTGCGACGGATGTCAGCGGCCGTGGTACGCAGCGCCGTCTCGCCGCGCGCGCAGAGCAGGAGGTCGGCCCCCTCGGCGGCGAGCGCCTGGGCCGACGCCCTGCCCAGCCCACGGCTGGACGCGACGACGATGGCTACCTTGCCACGGATGCCGAGGTCCACGGGCTAGCGCTCCACCTTGTCGTGGAAGTAGCTGTCGGTACGGTCGAGCCAGTCCTGGCGTATGGGACTGAATATGTCCACGTCCAGGGTGTCCTCGAGCGCCTCGGCCATGTGCGGAACGTTGGACGGGATGTGCAGTACCTCGCCGGCGCGCACGATTACCTCCTCGGCCCCGTCCTCCCCGATCCAGAACCGGAGCGCCCCTTCGACGATCCAGGTGATCTGCTCATTCTCGTGCGAGTGGCGCGGTACGATGCAGCCCTTTTCGAGGTAGACGTGCGCCAGCATCATGCGGTCGCCCGTCACGAGGCGGCGCGAGAGCTGATCGGTGACATGCTCCTTGGGCAGGTCGGCCCAGCGGACGTGTCGGACGGTGGCGGGCATGGACATGGCAAGATGGGCTGGAGGCGGGGGACGAGGCAGCTACGCGGCAATTGAGTGTAACCGTCCTACGCGTCGTTGGCAGGGAGCGCTGATATCTGGAGGGGCCAGGAGTGAGGGCGGGAGCGACCCGGGAGGCGACGGTGTGCCGCGCGCTACGGAGGAGGGCGCGCGCGATGCGCCCCTGGTGATCAGCGGTGCTGCGACCGTCTACCGACGCATGACGAGGCGCCCCCCCAACAGCAGGAAGAGAGCGTTGACGATGATCATCAATACGGCGTAGGTGACGACGAACATCAGGAGACCGGCGGCCACCGACGTGCTTCCGGACAGCATGTAGAGCACGATCGCCAGCATTCCGACGCAGAAGATGGTCAGGCAGTGCCACCAGTCTGGTAGTCCGACGGAATGATGGCAACGCCTGCACGTCATTGAAGCCGGCGTATTGCGCGACGGGATCAGTCGCCACAACGGGATCTCGACCCTGGTGCGGCAGTTGGGGCAGGATGTAGATATCATGTCGAGGACGCCCTTGTGGGACGAAGCCGCGTCATGGCCAGATGACTCGCGCTGCATTCTGGATGGACGCGTCCGGTCGCGCATGTGTGATACGACAGCCGTGACCCGGATCTGGATGTGGGCATGGAAGACAGGGACGATCGTGGCTTCCCGCTACGTACCATGTAGACCGAGCAAAGGCGGGCGTCACAGGTGATCATGCCAGCCGCCCGACGTCCCCCGGATGAGTGGACGTTTCGGGCCCACGTCTGGTCACCGGCACGAGCTCCTTCCTGTCCAACTTGAGACCGTGTCGGAAACTCCTTTCGGCTCGCCAGGCGCCCATTCCGGCATGCCTGGTCTCATGTGAGGGCGAGTAGGTCCGGAAGGGAGGAAACGGCAATACAAACGCATACGCCAACGCACCATCCGGCAAGTCGGGTGTCGTGAGCTATGCTCCGCCGCAGCCAGAGCGCCAGGCGAAGGCCAGGCTGGAGCTCGATGAACACGACTGCCCCATGCTCGAACTCGTTGCCCACCACGCCTGGAGTGGGGAACCCCAGGCCGTCACGGTAGAAGTGCAGCGAGTTCTCCAGGTCGTCGACACCGGGAGTGATGACCGTGATTTGCGGCTTCATGCGTACTACCTCATTTCCGGGCGCCGAGTCCGTTCCGGGTTCGAAGGCAAGCTACCACTCGAAGTGTCTTTCAGGGAAGCTATCGCGTACTCTACGAGGACTCGGGCACCAGGTCGAGACTCCGTGATGGCCCGTCGTACGTCGCCGACACGCACGCTGGACACCCGTTGGTGCCAGCTCGTGTTCCAGGCGTTCTTCAGTGTCCAGACAAGGAACAACAGATGAGCAAGCCAGATCCGCACCGCCCGGGACGCGAGTTCGTCTCCCGCACCCCGCCCGCGGTGCCCCCGATATACCTGAGCACCACGTTCGAGCTCGATGACACCTCCTACGCCGACATCCAGGGCGCCGGGGGGCTGCACGAGACCTGGTATTCACGTTTCAACAATCCCACCGTCCATGCGGCCGCCGCGGAAGTCGCCCGGTTGCATCAGGCCGAGGGATCACTGATGACCTCGAGCGGGATGGCTGCCATTTCCACCACCCTGCTTGCCCTCCTGCGGAGCGGCGACACCCTGCTCGCGTCGCGTCAGGTATACGGTGACACCGACGACCTGTTCGTGCGCGATCTGCCAGCGCTTGGCATCAACGTGGTGCGTGTCGACGCTTTCGACACCACGGCGTGGGAACGAGCCGTGAGCGAGCACCAGCCGTCGGTCCTCTATGGCGAAACGCTGTCGAACCCACAGCTTCGGCTACTCGACATACCGGCGGTTGCCGCTCTTGCCCGCGGCGTCGGAGCACGCCTGGTCATCGACAATACCTTTGCCACCCCGTTCTGCACCCGCCCGCTGCAGCTTGGCGCAGACGTGGTGGTGGAGTCGGTCACGAAATTCCTCGCCGGCCACTCCGACGTCATCGCGGGTGCGGTCACGTTCGATGACCGTGAACTGGGCGAGGAGATCCAGCGACGGTTGATCACCTTCGGTGGATGCCTGGACGCCCATGCTGCATTCCTGGCGTGGCGCGGTATGCGGACCTTCACCGTCCGACTCGCCGAGTCGTGTCGCTCGGCCTCGGCGATCGCCGAGGCGATGGTTGGGGAACCCGGCGTGGTGCATGTCCGGCATCCAGCACGGCCCGATCATCCCGACGCTGGTGCGCTGATGGACGCTGTCATGCCCGGTCCTCGGGGTGCCATGCTGAGCCTTGTCCTGGAGGGCGGCGACGAACGGTCGTTGCATGTGCTGCGCCGTCTCAAGGTGGCACTCGAAGCGACGAGTCTGGGTGGCGTCGAAACGCTGGCCAGCGTGCCGTTCAACTCATCTCACTTCAACATGACGCTGCAACAGCGCCGTGATGCGGGCATCCCTGACGGCCTCATCCGGCTCTCGATCGGTCTGGAAGGCGCCGGGGTCATCGCGGCTGATCTGCGTCAGGCGATGGCTTGAGGGTATGGCGCTGGGGACGTCCCATCATCGTTGATCGCGTCGTGCCACATACGCCGGCGCCTCACTCGATCGCGAAGTTCATCATCATCCCCATGTCTTCGTGCTCCAGGTTGTGGCAGTGGAGCAGGAAGATTCCCCGGTACGCGTTGAACTTGCTGATGACCTCGACCTGCTCACCGGGATACACGAGGACGGTGTCCTTCCAACCCTGCTCCCAAGGCAGCACGCGGCCCCGGCCGCCCGTGCGGCTCAGGACCTGGAAGTGAGCAGCGTGCATGTGTACCGGATGGGGAAAAGGGGACTCGTTCACGAAACGCCAGATTTCGGTGGACCCGAACGGCACGCGCTCGTCCACCCGCGACATCTCGAACGCCCGATTGTTTATCGTGTGGTTCATCATCATGCTGTCAAAGCGAAAGACGCGCTCGCGATCGGCGCCGGAACGGCGCAGCCGCTCGATCGGAGCGAGCCCTCGCGGGACGCGCACCTCTTCCCGGACCTTCCGGGTCACGACGAACTCGAGAATGTCGAGTTCGGCACCCTGCGGCAGCCCCTGCTGGCCCATCATCCCCATCCCCCTGCCCATCATCCCCATTCCCCGGGCGGGGCTGGCGAATGCCAGCGACTTCAGACGGACTGTCGTGCCGGCCGGTACTGCTGAGAAGTCCACCAGCAAGTCCGCCCGCTCGCCCGTACCAAGGTCCACATACGGAAGCTCCACGGGCTGCTCCAGAAGACCGCCGTCGGAACCGATCAGCACCAGAGGCGCTCCGTTCGACAGGGCAAGCCGGTAGATGCGCGCGTTCGACGCGGCGAGCACCCGAATCCGGTAGAGGGCCGAATCCACCTCTACCCGGGGGTAGCGGACGCCGTTCACGAAGGCTGTGTCTCCCAGGAAACCCTCCATCATCTGGTGACCCCGCACGCCGTAAGCGAGCCCACCCGAAGCATCCTGGAGCTTGTCCTGCAGCACCAGCGACAGTTCACGTTCGCCCGAGGGCAGCCCGAGGCCACCTTCCACGTCGTCACGCACGATGAACAGACCGGCGAGGCCGTAGTAGACCTGCGGTGCGGTACGCATGTGTGCGTGCGAATGGTACCAGTAGGTTCCGGCCCGCTCGCCCACCTCGAAGTCGTAGTCGTAGCTCCTTCCCGAATCCACCGCGAACCGCGGATGTCCATCCATCGCCTCGGGTGGACGCAGCCCGTGCCAGTGCGCGATCGTCGGCTCCCCCAGATCGTTCTCCAGCCGGATCGTCACCCGCTGACCGGTCCGCGCCTCGATCGTCGGTCCCACCGGCCCGTCCCCCCACGTCATGATCGGCGAGTGCACGCCCGGTGCGATCTCCGCCGTCGCCTGTCGAGCTCTCAGCAGCAGACCGTCCGGCGAGACCCGGGGCGGCTGGTAGAGCATCCCGTTCAGCGCGCCACCCGAACGCTGCGGGCCGGCCGAGCTCGACATGCCGGCGGCGAGGAGAGGACTGCTCCCGACCGCGAGGATCACCCCCGCTGCGGCGCTCCTCTCCAGAAACTCACGTCGGCCGATCCGTCTTTCGTTCTCCACTGCTGCACCCGCGTTCAGAGCCTTTGCCCGGCGGCGATCCAGGGGGGGAGCACGCGGACAGGCGCAATCTATCACTCCGCATGATCAGGTGGCCGTACACGTTCCCGGCCGTGCGGGTGAGCGGAGGTCCGCCTGGGTAACCTGCCGATTGTGCAGGGGGCGAACAGGCCTTCGAAGTTGCTGGTCAGGCAGCCCCTTCACTGGCTTTCACGAAGTCGCCGCCGTTGCCGGCGTCACCGCCTGCACGGCACGAGGACGTGGGCTGGTGACTCAGCTCCGAGACCTTGCAGCCACGTCCGGCGGCGAAGGAGCCCTTTGGCCAGGGCGCCATTGGCGTCGACGTTGCGAACTCCGTACTCTCATTCACCGTCGGATTTCTTTCGCGACCGCTTCGGCGCACGCTTGCCCGCAGCCTTCGAAGACCTGGTGGCTGGCGCCTTCACCTTTTGCTTCCCACCACTCGCGCCATCGGCCCCTTCCGCCTGCGTCGCCCCAGCATCTCCTGCTGCCTGACTCACGACGTGCAGCCGTCGTACCACCACCGGCACGGCAAAACCGTCCATTCCCTCGATGGCGAACTCGGCCGCGTAGCCCACACCGGCGGCAAGCTCCTCACCTATCTCGACGGTTGCCTGCACCACACGCTGTTCACCCGGCTCCAGTGACAGGCTGGCTGGCGTGAACACGGGCTTGAGCGCCACACGCGCTCCTTCGGGATCGTTGAACACCGACGAGACAAACTCGCATGAGACGGTCCGGCCAAGATCGTTCGTCACCATGAACGATCCGGTAACGCTGCTGCCCGCCTCGCCCTCCATCACCAATGCACCGGCACTGGTATCCATTTCCGCACCCGACTGCGGTGCGCTCGCCTCACCGTCGAGGATGGACGAGATGCCACGCACATACTCCAACGTCAGGTCCATCCAGCCCTTGTAGAACCTGGCGTTTGCCTGCACGGCGCGCTTCATCATCCCGGCCACATCCACGCCATCAGCCATGGCTCACCTCGCACCACGTGGTGACGCGCTGGTCACGGGATCGGGTGCGGCCCTGTCCGGCACACCCGCCGGCCCCGGTTGCTGCACAGGGTCTGGCATGCGCTGAGTGGCGCACGGACGCGGGCAATAGAAGTGATCGTACCAGTGATGCACGTTATCGGCGCAGTCATCGATGGCAACGTCACAGGCGGCCTCACCGCCACAATCGCTCGTCGTCACATCGAGGCGCACGAAGTGATCGCGACATCCACGAAGCAACAACGGGCCCGACAAGCGCTGGCCAATGGGGATGTCGTCCGGCACCTTGAGGAGGACGGCAAATGTCGCGCGTTCCTGTGGGTCAAGCAGCAGGGCGGTCGGCGACAGGCTCAGCCACCCCGCCAGCCTCCCCAGGCCAGTTACGGTCACGATCTGCCGACTCCACCCGCAATTCGTGACGTGGACGCTGATGACTGCCTTCTGTCCGGGCCTGAGCCGCAGGGCGCAGTCACCGGCATGCCTGGGCTCCCAGCACGGCGCGGGTATGGCACATCCGCCACTCGAGCGTTGTTGCACACCATCCAGCACCGCGGAGGCGAGCTGTACGGGAAGCTGCAACAGCTTCGCGATGCCATTGCCAAGCGCCAACGTGGGCAGTTGCTCGGCTCCGGTGTTCGAGAGGGACGTTAGGCGGCGACTCGTCTGAGTATTCATGAGTGTTCATCGCACCTCGTGACTGACCTGACCGGGTGTGGTGCTCTGATCGCTTCCTCTCGCGTTCAGCACAATCTCGTGCGACATCACGCCGAGCTCCCACGCACCACCGTACTGGCGCCCCGGCCCGAGTGTCTTCGGCACGTCGAGTACACACAGCAGGTTCCGCGTCTCTCCGGGAAGCAGCTCACCACTTCCTCGGGTCACGGCAATGTGTGCTGCGCCCCCGTGCGCCATCCGCAACTCCTCGAAGAACCGATCGACACGCCGCTCGTTCGCCAGCAGTTCTGCACGTAGCGAGCGCCCCAGCGCGTGATCCTGGGCGTCATCGTCATTCAGGTCGATCGTCGCATCGGCCGGCAACATCACACTCACGTTCCCGGTATTCACCACCGTGAGCGTGAAGGTCTCCCGGGCTCCGGCGGTCGTCGAGAGCACCGTCCTGTCGGGGAACGAGGTGAGACCGGGTTGTGCGCCAATGCCCACGACCACAGCCTGCTGCCGGCCATCAATCGTGGCCTCGCCCTTGTACTCGCCGGCCCCCGTTGCCGCAGGCAGGCGCAGCACCAGCTCACTGGTTGACGAAGAGCGCGCACGCCACACAGCGCTGTGAATCCGCACGTTCCCATCGATCGTGAGTGCCACGGGTACAGTCGACGCCCGTTGGACACCGACCGGGAGTTGTGCACGCAGGTTACGGGGCGTTCCGGCAAATCTGATGACGCCGCCGTCGTGAACGCCACGCTCAGCGTTCACATCGTTCCCCCGTGCGCCGGTCGCCGCCTTCATCTGTTGCCCAACCGCAGCACGGCGCCTACCGCGGCGCTCTGATCCGGCCGTTGTGTCTGGGCACGTCCTGGACCGCACCGCTCGCACGGATTGGGTGCGTACGGCTCGGTGATTACCTGCGCCTCACCGCAGAGATTGAGTGCTGCCAGCTCCACGCCGAGTATCGAGAAGCCCAGGCGGAAATTCGCCGGAACGTGAACGCGCAGGGAGGGAATTTCCCGGATGCGCACATTCACGTCCGGCAGGTTGGTGATTCCGACCGAGTAATTGCTCGGGATGCCGGCAAGCGTGACAGGCTCGACCGCACCGATCGTGGTGATGCGCAGGTCGGGCAGCGCATTCACGTTGACATCGACCGAGGGGAGCTCGAGCACGCTGACATCGACCGGCGGCAACTCGTCGACGTGCACACGAGGCATGCTCTTGACATGCACATTGGTCGCCATGCACCCACCTGCGTTGAACGGGTGAACTGAAGGCACCTTCGGGGCAGGATCGCGTTCACATACTACGGCACGAGGGGAGAATGCGAAAGGGGACAGGTGAGGGGAATCACCATGGTTGAGGCCGGTGCATCGTGGTCGCTTGCGCATCTCGCGGGGCCCCTACACTGTAGGACACCACCAGTCTGGAGGTGCAACTATGACGACCGCTCATTGGTCTGCCACCGTGCACGACTCGCCGGAGAGCGAACCATTTGCGGTGCTGGGTGATCTGGTCGTTGCGGTACGCACACCGCGTTCGCGCGACTTCGTGTCGGTGGAAGTGGCGTCCACTTCACAGCTTCCCATGCCGCTGCGCCGTGACGGCGACGTGCTCCTGCTGCCGACGCCGTCGCCCTGCATTGCCGATCAGTGGCACGGCGAGGTGCAGCGCGGCATACCGGTTCGCTTCGCGATTGACGGTGACCTCTACCGACTGACACTCGCGTCGCTGTCAGTGCACGCCGCGGGCATGCCGTGGGTGACGTGCCGGTTTGAACTGGAGCGTGAGTAGGGTGGCGCGCCGCCGGAAGGCTGAGCGCCCTTTCGACACTGTCGTTGTCGGCGGCGGCCCGGCCGGTGCCGTGATGGCATGGGCGCTCGCGCGGAGAGGGGTGCGTGTGCTGGTGCTGGACCGCGCCCGGTTTCCGCGCGAGAAGGTGTGTGGCGACTTCGTTGAACCACGCGGACTCCACATCTTCCAGTCCATGGGCTGCCTGGGCGCACTCGAAGCATCGAGCCCGCTGGCCATCACCCATGTGAACCTGCTGCTGAACGGCACGACAGCCTACCGCGACCGTATTCCGTTCTACGCCAACGACTCCGACCTGCCGCAGCACGGCTACATCATACCGCGCGAAGTGCTCGACCAGCGCATCCTCGCGACCGCCGTTGCTGCCGGCGCCGAGTTGCGGGAAGAATGCCAGGTTACGGGTGTCGAACGTGTGGACGGGGAGATGGTGGTGCACTATCGCCACGGGTCGAGCACCGCAGCGGTGAAAGCGCTGACAGTGGTGGGAGCGGATGGGACGCATTCCACGGTTGCCCGCTCGTTCGACCTGCTGGTGGATGATCCGCGCTACATGGCTGTCTCGCAGCGCTCGTATGTGGAAGGCATCGAGGTGACCGATGGGGAAGCGGCGTTCGTGTTCGATAGCGACCTCTTCCCGGGCTACGGCTGGATGTTCCCCATGTCCAACGGACGCGCGAATGTGGGCGTGGGGCTGCTGGCCGAGGCACGCGACCGCAACAGGACGAGCGTTCCGCAACTGCTGGCGGCCTTCCTGGACAAGCTGCGGCGGCAGCACCCTGGCTGCCACAGCATGCGGCTGGCGTCACGCCCTATTGGCGGCATCGTGAAGACGTATGGTGGCCACGGCCCCAATCGGTTTGACGGCGGCATTCTCATTGGCGATGCCGGTTGCTTCGTGGATCCCATGACAGGCGAGGGGATAACACCGGCCGCGGAGTCGGCGCTGCTGGGTGCGTCGGCAATCATCGGGGCGCTCGAGCGCGGCATCACTGATGCCGCGTCCCTTGCCGATTACCAGCGTGGGTTCCAGCGTTACTTCGATCCAGCCATGCGCTACCTCGATTTCGTGGCCTGCGTCATGCGCAACCCGCATTTCGGTCCGTACTGGCTGGCAGTGGTATCCCGGGGATGCGAGATGGCCATGCGTGACAGGACGTTCGCGCGATTGAGCGGTGCGGCGTTTGGCGGGCTGGATGTGCGCCCGGTTGATATCGTGGGCCGGATGTGGATGAAGTCGTCGGCGCTGCTGCTTGCCGACTGGGAGCGTACTGCCCGCGGCCTCATGAGTGGCAGGTCCAGCAACTCCACACTTCTGGATGATGTGGGGCGCTGGCATTCGGCATGGTGGGGATCACTGGCCGAGGATCCGGCGTGGCACGCGCGCTGGCTGGCAGATGTGGGACGCAAGTGGCTGGCGCTTGCCACCACCACGCGCAGGCGGGATCCGCGCGCGCAATCGGCGCCGCACCTGAGGTTGACTGAACTGCAGCCTTCCGGTGTCGAGATGCAGATGACGACCTGAGGAGCGTGATCAGGGTAGCTGCGTGCCTGCTTCCCGCGCACGAGGGAAGCCAGTCCGCGACGGACGGCGGGTCGGCCTGCCGTTCGGGAAGCCGCTACGCGGACAATTGCCGCGTGTTCTGCACCAGCTTGATCAGTCCTTCAGGCGCCCGCGCGACACGCGTCGCCTCCGCAATCGCGTCGCTCGCGATGCTGTCCAGGTACAGTTCCGCGATGGGCAGGGCGGCCTGCATTTTCTGAAGTAGCAGAGGCAGCCCCTCGGGCGTCGGGTTGCGAAACAGTAGCGCGACTTCGGGATCACGTATGGCGATCGCTGCAGGTAGCGTGAGGATGCCGTCGCGCAGATCCTCCTCGCCGCCGCCGCCCAGTGCCACGGCGCCCTTCACGTCGCCAACGTCGTCGCAGCCGTGATAGAGCATGCCCAGCAGGTGGCCGAACTGTCGCAGCTTCTCATCGCCCGTACCCAGGCAGGCCGCCGCCTCGAACATGCTCCCGGTGTCCTCTCCGGCAATCATGCGCCAGTCTTCCACACCAAGAGGCTGCCGGCGCAGTCGCCACTGCAGTATCTCCGCAGAGGCCAGCCGTCGGATCAACTCGGCGATCCGCTGGATGGCGAATGGCTCGTTATCCACCAGTTCAAACGCCTCTGCGGTGACGAACCCGGAAGTCATGAGCGCTGGCAGCAGGCCAAAGCGACAGTGCAGGGTGAGTGCGCCGCGACGAAATCGCGAGCGATCAAGGATGTCGTCAACGATGAGCGACATGTTGTGCACCATCTCGATGGCTGCAGCGGCGCGAAGCACCCGGTCGTCCACGGCCTCGCCAGACATCGCCACATGACAGGCGAACACCGTCACCGGTCGGAAATATTTCGAGCGACCCAGGAACTGCCACGCAAGCGGCGCCTGCACTTCCCGGTCGCTCCGCAGAGCCCAGTCGTGCAGGAAGGTCCTGAGCTGTTCGAGTTCCCCGGCAAATCCCTCTGCCCTGATCAGCCCCTCAACATCCTCCTGTCGCGGAGTGACTAGGGTAGCCACGCGAGGCTCCTGTCAGGCCTTCGCGCGGGCGGTGCGCTTCCGGCGCGATGCGGCCTTGCCCGGTGCCGCCGTGCCTGTCGCGCGCCTGGCCTGCTTCGTCGCGGCCTTCCTGTCCTGCGCCTTCTGCGACTCGAACCTGTCCAGCTCGGCGACGAAGTGTGATGCGGTGTGTTTGGGAATTTCCGTGAGCGCGCGCAGGCTCGCACGTCCGGCATCCAGCAACTCCAACACCACATCGCGCGATCCGGGATCCTCTGAACTGATGGACGAGAGCGTCCTGGTGGCGGACTGTACAAACGTCGAGGTGTGTTCTATCCACTCGGACCAGAAACTGATGCCGGCCTTGAGGGCCGCGAGTTGCACTTCCACCGCGTCCGTGAGTAGCTGGCGAAGATCGTCTTCGCGAGTCGGGTCGCTGTTCGGCATGGGAGTCGCTCCGGCGAAGCCTGTGACAGCTGCAGATGGGGTACGTGGAGTATTGTGCGTGCCGGGCAGAATGCCCACAAGGGGCAACAGCTTCCGGGCTGAGCCGTACCGCAGGGTTGCCACGCAACCTCATGAGAGGTGGCCTGACGAAGGTCACCGAACAGTTGGACGTCGGCTTTGGGCGGGTGGCGTGGAGAACGAACGGACGCAGGAGAGCCCGGTCCGCCGTCTCAGCCGGCACCCGCTGCCAGTCATGGGACCGAGCTACCCGGCAAGCACCGCACCGACGTCAGCTCGGTAACGGTCCACCATCTCGGCGATACGCCGCACAGCGTTCACCGCCGCCTCATGATTCTGGGAGAAATTGAGTCGGATACTATCGGTGCTGTCGGGACTGAACTCGATGCCCGGTGTGACGGTCACACCAGCCTGCACGCGCAGGGCGCGAACGAAGTGGTGCAGCGGCACGTCCAGCCGCGGCAGGCGCGGGAAGAGGTAGCTGCCGGCCTGCGGTGACCGCACACGCATACCTGGGGCCCCGGCAAACACAGCCAGCAGGTCGTCGCGCAGCGCCTGGTGCGCCGCGATTCGCTCCTCCAGCCAGCCATCGGGCTCCGCGAACCAGGTGCGCAGCACCGCCTGCGAGTATGCCGGTGCGCGGAGCGACACGATCGCCTGCAGCTTCTCCATGCGATCGATGATGCGCGCCGCACCGAAGGCCGTGCCCAGCCGATAGCCACTCAGCGACTCGGTCTTGGAGGGGCCCATGATGGTCACGACCAGGTCGGCGTCGATGTCCGCCGCGCGCAGGTGCGTGAAACTGTTCCCCGCATAGAGCAGGCGCGAGTACAACTGGTCCACGACCACCGACACACCATGGGTCGTCGCGAGCGACGCGATGCGCGCGACCTCCTCCGGCGTGTAGACGACGCCGGCCGGATTGTTCGGATTCGAGAAGAGAAAGGTCTTCACGCCCGACCTGAAGGCGGCCTCGAGCTGGTCCAGGTCGAGTCCCGCGCCCGTGTCGCGCGAGAGGTAGTCCATCCGGACCGGAACGACCACGCCGCCCAGGAACTCGACGATCTTGCGATTGGCGAAGTAGTCCGGGCGCACGATCGCGACGCGGTCACCGGGGTTCACGAGCGCACCGAGGGCAAGGAAGAGAGCGCCCTGTGTTCCGGGCGTGATGATCAGGTCATCAACACCGGATACGGGCGCGCCAGTGAACCGGGCCAGCCGTTCCGCCATCAGCGCCCGTAGCGCTGCATCGCCCCGGTACTCGGTGTAGGCCTGCGAGGCGCCGCGATGCACGCCCGCCACGAACTCCTCGAGTGAGCCGGGAGTGGGTGCGAAGGCCGTCGGGTTCACGTCACCGTGTGAGAAGTCCACCGGCGTTCCCGCAATCGGCTCACCGCGCAGCGCTACGTCCCCGTCCGCGAACGCCTGTCGCACTTCCTGCCCGGGCGCGTGGTCGGTGGCAAGCCGGGCAAATCTCTCGTCGATGGTGGGCATCCCTGATGATATGCAGACCGCGTCGAAATGGAAATCGGTAACGCGCGGGTCTCACCATGGTGGCGCGACCTGCCTGAACGCACGACAGCCCGCCCGGTGACGATTCCCGGGCGGGCTGTGGTGATGATCACGGGCTGCGCGTGGAACGCGCCTCCCTCACATCGCGATCTTCGTCGCCTGCTGCTTGATCTTCTCCATGTACTTCTTGAAGAAGTGCTTCTGGATGTCGTTCATGTCGATCTCGCGACCCTGGATGTATGACTGCTCGATGTCCGACGTCATGTCCAGCGGCGTGCCGGTCGTGATGAGCAGCGTGGCTTCCTTGCCCACTTCCAGCGAGCCTACCTTGTCGGCGATCCCCATGAACTCGGCGGCATTGATGGTCACCGACTTCAGCGCTTCCTCCTCAGGCAGACCGAAGGCGACGGCCACGCCGGCCTCCCACGGCAGGCGATAGCTGTACAGGCCTTCCGCGCCGCCAGCAATCGCGAACTTCACACCGGCCGCGTGCAGCTCGGCTGGCGCATGATACCGGTCGTCGTAGCCAGAGTAGCTGCGATCCGGCGCCGCCATCGTGGACGTCAGGATGACCGGCACGTTCTCGGCCTTGAGGCGCTCGGCCACCAGCACCGCATCCCGCCCGCCACGGATGACGAGGCGAAGGCCCTCGGCCTTGCCCCACGTGATCGCGTCGTTCATCTGCGACACACCGTCGGCCGCCACGATCACCGGGATCTCGCCCTTGAGCGCCGGGATCATCGCAGCGTAGCGGCTGTCCGTCCGCACCGACTGCCCAGCCGCCACTGCGTCCATGTAGGCACGCGCCTCGGCGAAGAAGTCCTTGATCGCCTGCACCTGCTGGTCGTAGGACTTCGGCGGCTCCTGCGGTCCACCCCGGCCGCCCGGGCCAAAGCCGCCGAAGCGCCGTGACCGGCCGACTGGATCGGGCCAGTTCACGTTGAGCGCCGCGGCGCCCTTCATGGACATCTCCTCCCACGTCCACCCTTCCAGCGACATGGCCGAGGAGAGGCCCGAGATCACGCCACCACCCGGCGTGCTGAACGCCACCAGCACACCCGCCGAGCGCGTCGTGCCGATGTGCCGGCTCTCCGCGTTGACCGCAACCTCGGCGCGCACGTTCGGGTTGAAGTCGCCCAGCTCGTTGATGTCGTTGGAAACGTCGACGGAGCCGATCTCGGTAATGCCCACGGTGCTGTAGGCGTCGATGAGGCCGGGATAGATGTGCTTCCCGGTCACGTCGACCACCTTCGCTCCCTGTGGCGCGGCGACATCAGCGCCGCCGATCGCCGTGATCTTGCCGGCCTGCATCACTATCGTGCCGTTCTCGATCACGCCCTGGGTAACGGTGTGTACGGTAGCGCCGCGCAGCACCACTGGCTGCGACTGCGGCGCCACCGTCATGCGTACCTGGGCCGTCGCCGTATCAGGCGTCAGCAGAACGGGCGCGGCGGCCGCGAGCGCGAACGCCATCACACGCGTCGCGACCCTGTGCATCCCTGGTCGCACGGAGCGGTTGGCCCTGCACTCGGTTCCATTCATGGTCGTTGCCGTGTTGAGGGTCATGGTCAGTTGCGCCCCGGGTTGCGTCCGCTTGCCGGTCCGCCGGCAGGCGCGCTGGATGCGCCGGCCGTATGGATAGCCTGGATGAGCTGCGCACGCTGCTGCTCGACCTCCTTGCGCAGCCTGGCGTCCTCCTCGAGCGAGAAGTATTTGCGTCCGTCCACCCACGTCTGCTCGGCCTTCGTGAACTGCGAGAGCGGGTTGCCACTCCAGACCACGAAGTCGGCGTCCTTGCCGGCTTCGAGCGAGCCGATGCGGTCATCGACTGCTATGGCCTTGGCAGACTGGTTCGTCACCGTGGACAGTGCCTGCACTTCATCCACCCCCGTGCGCAGCAACTTGCCGGCTTCCCAGTTCATGCGGGTGGAAATCTCGTTGTCATCGGAGTGAAGCGACGTCACGACACCAGCCTCCATCAGCAGCCTGGCGTTGTACATCGTGGCGTCGTACGACTCGAGCTTGAACGCGCCCCAGTCGCTCCACACCACCGCCGCCACGCCCGAGTTCTTGAGCTCGGTGGCGATCTTGTAAGCCTCGACACCGTGCTGCAGGGTCTGAACCCTGAACCCGAACTCCTCGGCGAGGCGCACGAGCGCCAGGAACTCGTCGGCACGGTAACCGTGCGAGGAGATCAGGAGCTTCTGGTTGAGGATGTCCAGGATCGCTTCCATGCGCAGGTCACGGCGCGGCGGAAGGCCCTTCTTCTCCGATTCCCAGCGCTTCCACTCCTTCTCATAGTCGCGCGCCGCGAGGAAGTGATCGCGGATGATCTCCTGCGTGCCCATGCGCGTGTTCGGGTAACGATTCGGGCTACGCTTGGGGTTCTCGCCGAGCGCGAACTTCACGGTGCGCGGCGCGTTCTCCAGCTTGAGGTCGTCGGGAAGCGAGCCCCAGCGCGACTTCACGAAGACGTTCTCGCCACCGATCGGATTGGCCGAACCGTGCTTGACCATCTGGGTGGTGAGACCGCCGGCGAGCTGGCGGTACAGCCAGATGTTGTTGTGCGTGAGCACGTCACCCATCTGGACTTCGGGCACGATCGCGAAGCCGGACTCGTTCACCGAGCTCACACCCGCGTGGGTGTGCGGATCGATGAGGCCGGGCGTGACATGCTTGCCCGTGGCGTCGACTACCACTGCACCGCTGGGCGCGGTCAGGTTCTGGCCCACCTGTGCAACCTTGCCGGCGCGCACGAGCAGGTCGGCGTTCTCCAGGCGGCCCTGCGGTCCCTGCGTCCAGACGGTGGCATTGCGCACTAGCACCGCGGCAGGCTGCTCTGGCATCGACGACCGACCGTACTCCATCATCGGACGCACGAACGGCAGGTTGAGCTTGGGCACCTTCATGGCGACGGTACCGCGCGCCGGTCCCTCGAACGCCTCGCTGCGCGTGGCGCGGAACGACGGATCCATGCCGTTGGGCAGCGACATCCAGCCGAACGCCTCATCTCCACTCACGGAGCCAGCCACCAGCACCGTGCCCTCATAGCCGAGCTTGTCGCCGGGGAAGGTGACCTCCAGACGCCCCGTCTCGGCGATCACGCGGGCCGAGGCGAGCGTGATCGGGGCGTCGCCCTCGCGCTCGATGCTGCCGCGGATGCGATTGATCGTTCCTTCCAGACGCAGCGTGGCGTTGAAGCCGTCCGCGTCCGACGAGACGATGGCCCACGTGCCGCGAGGATCGATCTGCGGCGGGCGCGTCACACCGTATCGCGTGCCCTGCACCCACACATCGCGCACGCTCGCATCCTCGGTGAAGAGGTTGCCATCGGCGACCACGAGGTTGGCGACCTTGCCGGCGGCAATGGTGCCGTGCGTGCGGTCGATGCCGAGCCACGCCGCGGGGACGGTGGTGAGCGCGGCGAGCGCCTTGTCGGCGGGAAGCCCGCGGGCAACCGCGATGCGGAGGTTGGGAAGGAACTGCGTCAGCGTCGACAGTCCGTCAGTGGTCAGCGCGAACGACACGCCAGCGTCGGCCAACTGCGCCGGGTTGGTGGGCGCATGGTACCAGTGGAGCAACTGTGCGAGCGTCGGCTCGAGCGCCTTCTCCGGGCTCGACACGTCGGGCGCATCAGGGAAGTTCAGCGGCAGGATGAGCGGGGCCGAGCGACCCTTGAGCACGTCAACCAGCCGGTATTCCATTCCGCTGCCGCGGAACCACGGATTGAGCTTGTACTCGGAGGCGATCCTGTGAGCGCGCAGGTATTCCTCCTCGCTCGCCGTCTGGAAGACCACCGGCTGCTGACCGCGAACGGCGCTGGCGAGTGCGCCGAGTGCCTCACTGCGCTCGGGCGGAAGAATGGACCGCCCGCTGGACTCGTAGGCCGCATTGGCGCGGATGTACCACTCGGCGTCCATCAACGTCTGCTCGATGAGGGCGATGGTGCCCATGGTCGAGTTGGGGTACGCACCGCCCAGTTGGAAGGAGCGCTGGAAACCCACCGACTGGAGCAGGTCGGCGCGCAGCACGCGTTCCCGCACACCGGCGTCGCTCAGGTTCACCACCGAGGCGGTGCCGCGGAAGATTCCCTGATGGGGCACGGCGAGCGCCGCGCCAAAGCCGAGCGAGCGGAGCGCGACACGACGTGTGGAGTCGTCCTTGAGATTGGCGGTGGTGCTGAACCAGGCGCGCACCTGCGGGTTCCAGTGCGTGGGTCCGACGTCGCCACCCTCAGGCACGGCGTCCATGCCCAGATCGGCGTGGGCATCGATGAAGCCCGGGTAGATGGTCTGCCCCTTCAGATCCCAGACGCGGGCGCCAGCGGGCGTCTGTACGTTGCGTCCGACCTCGGTGATGAGGCCGTTCCGGATGACGATGGTTGCACCGTCCAGCACCTGACCGGGCCCGGTGACGACGCGAGCGCCGACGAGGGCGTGGAATCCGGTGCTGTTGTCGCGTAGCCCGGTGACGGGTTCGGTGCGCGAGGATTGCTGGGCGTCGAGCGCGGCCGCCGGCAGCATGCCGGCGACGAGAAGGCCAGAGCCCAGAAGCGTGCGGAATGCTCTCACGAAGTACTCCATGCGGGACGACCGGAGTAGCATGAGGGTCGTCGAGGAAACGAAGGGGCGAGGCACGCGCCGCGCCGGTGCTCGCGTCGGAGATGACGCGAGCAGACGGTGAACTATATCGCCATGACCCGCTTGAGCCACGGGTCCGCGAGCCTGCAAGATAACTGTTGCGCCCGCCGCAAGCTATTGTAATGCCTTGACTTCACTTATGCCAGACGCACGGGTGTGGCGTCCACCGGCCACGCCATGGCCGGCCTGCGGTACGCCCGGCCGGCCACTGCCGGCCAGCGCACCGCGACATTGCTGCCCGGGTCCGCTCACAATCAGGCGCCGCGCCGCGGTGAAGCGGCTATCATGGTGAGTACGCGCCGTCACACCTGCCAACCGGCGCCTTACCGAATCGTGGAGAGGGACGGATGGACGTGAAGGACAGCAACGGGAACGCGCTTGCCGACGGCGACTCGGTCCAGGTGATCAGGGACCTCAACGTGAAGGGCTCTTCCGTGACGCTAAAGCGCGGGACGGTGGTCAGGAACATCCGTCTCACGAGCCGCCCTGACGAGATCGAGGGGAACGCCGCGAAGGTGCGCGGGATCGTACTGAGGACGGAGTTCCTGAAGAAGGTCTGACGGGGCTCGGGTGCTTCGAGCCGGCCCGATCTTCAGCCGGACCGCATCCTGTTGGTCCGGCCTCGCGGCTCTTGCTGGCGTTCAACCGACAAATCAGGCTTCGAAGTTCAGTTGCCAGGATACACCAAAGCGGTCGTTGAGCCATCCGAACCGCTGGCTGAAGCCGTAGTCGCCGAGCGGCATCAGGACCTGGCCACCCTCGGCGAGAATACCAAAGACACGTTCCAACTCCGCCACCGAGTCGAACTCCACGAACGTCGAACTCGCGGGCGTGAACGTGAAGCCATGCTTGATCGGGCTGTCGGAACACATGAACTCGCGGCCGCAGAGCGTGAATAGCGCGACCTTGATGGAGCCAGTGGGTCCGGGCTCGCCCGGGGCATAGCGCTCGACTCGCACCATGCCGGAGTCCGGAAATGTCGCGAAGTAAAGGTCCAGGGCGGCCTGGGCGATGCCGTCCTGGAACATGAGGAATGGTCTGGCCGTCGTCATCGATCAGTCGGATCCTGGGGGTTGGACTGTCCTGTTGCCACGAGAGCTGGCGATGCCAGCGAACTCGTCGGCCGGGATCGTGGCGGGAGGGTCGAACTCCGCCGTCGTCGCGCACGGCGGGTGCGGGGCAGCGAGACCTGCACCGGGCTGATCCCTATTGCTGGATGAGTCTCACGCTGTTCGCGTGCCTGGACCGATCCTCACTGCCCCAGTCGCCGGTACAATAGACCGAGAGCCCGGAGATGGTGCCCGCCGTCGTGTCCGCGCGCGCCAGCTCCCGCGAGTACCAGTTCTCGCCATCCTGGGTCCAGACCTCCTCGAACTCCAGAACGAAACCCCTTTCGGTCGCGTCGCAACGCCAGCGTGATACCGTTCCTGGCCCCGGGTGCCCCGCCCTCCTCAACTCCACCAACCCGTCGATCCCTTCGGACTGCAGTCGCCATTTAGGCATGGTGAAATCGCAGAACACATCCGGTGAGAACAGCTCTTTCGGGACATTCCCGGTCTCGAGGAATTCAATGAGTCGGCCGGCGAGTCGCTCGGCCTCCGCCTGGGTCATCGATGTCCTCCTGTTCGGGCCTCAATGCTGCATCGAATCTGCTGCGCTCCGGAGCGTTGAGCATCGTCCACGAACGGGAAAAGACCACGCGCGGAGCGCGCCAACGATAGCGCGCCTGGCTGCTGGGCGCAACGCGTCAGCCGTCATCTGCCGCTGTCCCTGCCGGCACCATCCACCCTGCTGTGCAGCACGCGCTGGAGCACGATCGCGATCACGATCCCGATTCCGATGCTCGCCAGCATCGCCCGTCGCGATTCCATGCCGAGCTGGGCCCTGAACATCCAGTTGAGGGCGAATGCGACGAGGATCGCTGGCACGTAGGTGAGGAGTGTCTCACGCAACTCCAAACCGTCCGTGGACGGATGGTCAGGCGGCATGCATACCGGGATGATGGATCGATGGTGGCCGGCAAGTCTCGCGTCGCCCAGCTCCACGACCACGAGCCGGCGTCACTGTACCCACGGGTAGCTGTCGAGTCACGAGCCGTACGATGTACAGCGGGCGCGACGTACACAAGGATTCCGGTTCCACGATGGCGGCGACCTGGGTAGGGAACCGGACGCACGTCGCAACGCGAAGGCGACGTGATTCTCCGTCGCGCCCGCTACCGTGGTCCGCGGGGTCTCGAGATGAGCACGCAACAGATGCCAGACGCCCCCAGGGCACCTCCCGAACAGCAGCCTCGTCGATGTTCAACCTCAAGGCTACCGAGCGCCGGGTGGTGAGCAGACCGTGCTGGCGTTCGCGGCCAGCGGTTCACCCGGCGCCACCAGGCAGGAGTAGATGTCGGTGCGGTTCTGCAGACTGTGGCCGTTGGTGAGCGTCACGGCCGCCACGAAGGACTGGCCTGCTGCCGCCAGTCCCTGATATTCGCCAAAGAAGAAGCCGGTGTTGTAGGGAGCGGTGCGCAGATCGAACGGGCTGGGCGTGACGGGCTTCCTCGACACCCAGCTCTCGCCCTGGTCGGTGGACCAGGTGATCCAGTAACTGGTCATCAGCTCGCTGTTCGTGGACGTATCGGTGGCGAAACTGTACCAGGCCACGGCCACGTCGCCGCTGTCGTTCACGGCAATTGCCGGAATGAACTGCTGCGTTCCCGGCTCGGACGACACGGCCACCGGATCCTTCCACGTGAGACCGCCGTCGGTGGACGTGGAAAGCGCGATCTGCATGGCCTGCCCGTTCGTGAACCGGGCGTCGGCCCAGGCGACGTGGATCGTGCCGGACCCGGGCCGTGGATCGACGGCCTTGTGCGCGAAGGAATCGCCCACGCGGACCTTCGTGCCCGTGCGCGGGTCGACGATGTCCGCGAGCTGGGAGGTGGCCACGGTGGAGGACTCCGACCAGGTCAATCCGCCATCGGTCGAGCGAATGAAGGCGATACGGTCCCGCCTCGGCTGCCCTGCCCCGCCCCCGCCGCCCATGCGCAGCTCGGTGAACATGTTCAGGAGGTCACCGTTCGGCAGGACCACGATCTCATTGGCGGACGTCTGCATTCCCGTGGGAGCGTCGTAGATCGATCTCGCCTCGCTCCACGTCCTGCCGCCGTCGGTGGTACGGCTGAAGCCGACGGAACCATGCGCACGAGATGCCGGGGCCGTGTGGGACTGTGCCCAGACCAGATAGACGGTCTGCTCCTGCTGGGGATCCGCCGTGAGCGCCGGGCGCGACGCGTTGCTCACACCCGGGTCGTTGGCACGGATGACGGTCACCGGAGTCTCCCAGGTAAGCCCACCGTCATGGGAGGTGGCGACGAGCTGCGCGGCGGCCGGGTCCGAGACATTCCATGAGACGGCGGCGAAGTACGCCGTCCCGTCGCCTCCGAACCGGACCCAGGGGTCACTGGCCTTCTCGAAGTCACCGCCGTTGCTGACGTCACCGCCTGCACAGCGCGAGAAGGTTGGCTGGTCAGCCAGCTCCGGCACCTGCCAACTGCGTCCGCCGTCAAAGGAGGTCGACGCCAGGACACCATTGGCGCCGTCGTTCGGGAAGCGGTCCTGGTGGTAAACCACAATCAGGTTGTCCGGATTGCGCGGATTGACCGCCACGTACGGTTCGCTCTCGGCGTTGACGTAGGTGGCAGTGATGGGAAAGGCCGGGCCGTTGCAGTCGGCAAGGAATGGGGACGGGGCCGAGACCAGCGGCAGGCCGTGGTAGGAGGACTGCGCACCGGCATTGGCATCCCCCTGCACCGCACCAGGGCCCGGGTCCGGGGTGCAGGCCAGAATGGCGGCGACGGCTGTGACGGCTGCACTGAGATTTCGCATTGTCGCCGGGCTCCGGATCCGGGTGTAGTCCGCGATGGTGCGGTGAGCGAGCGTACGGTCCGGGTGGTTGGATGTCAATCCGAGTCGGCTAACAGGCGCCTCCCAGTGCCCCACCGTGCCGGATGTGGACATTGGCATGAAGTGCGGACATTACTCCCGGAAACAGGCCAACCGTATTGCTGCCGCCTCCGACAGTATGAGGCCGTACGCCAGGGAGAGTAGGGCCATCGATACCAGCAAGCGCAGGCGTCGCGAGACTGCCGGCGTAGCCGCCACGGTTCGGCAAATCGGCTGTCAGTTACTGCGTTCGTTAGCCGGTCGGTAAAGGAGGTTCAACGACTGGCGACAGAATTGGCGGCAATACATTGGCCAGTTCGGTGAGCTGATGGACGACGTCGGACACGACGTACGGTTCTTCGCGGCCCTCGGCCAGACGCACGGGCAGCCAGACACCGATCCACTCAGCGTCGCGCGCCTCTTCGAATCCGACGGTATGCCCAGCATACTGTCGAAGAACTACCGCAGCCTGTTCGGGGAACTTCCACGAGTCGGAAACAATCCGAAGCCAGACGGGCGAGCTGCCAAATCGATCCCAGCGATCGCTTGAGAACATGAGCTGCCAACCGTAACCCCGAACACGCATATACTGGCCGTACCACCCACGTCCTCCGGACGCGCGCAGCCCGCGCTTATCCGCCGTCCGGGCGGCGACGAGAATGCTGGTCGCCTGATCGACTACACTGCACGCCTGGATGACGAGACGTCCGGCGTTGCCAGTCAAATCGGTGACGCTGAAAGGGCGGAACCCCTCGCGATCCATCTTTGAGACGAGCCCTTGTAGTTGTCGCACATCAGCGAGAGTAGCGTAGTCCTGTGCGGCCTCGAGAGATTGTTCGATGGAGCTCAGAACCGTCGGCCAGCCCGTGACGACGAGTGTGCGTCCAGAAATCAGCGGCGAGAGCCACGTTTCTCCCGCCTGCGTGAGTTGCGCGCTCAATTCGCCGACTTGGCGCGCACGTTCCGCAATCTCGAATTGGATGATCGGGGTGCGGCTCGCCGGAACGACGAAGACCAGGACTCCATTTCGCGGCAGTCGCGAGAGGTAGGTCGCCGGCTGGTTGATGGTCAATCCAGCCCAGAACTTGTTTTCCAGCACGGCCACCAACTCGCCTGCTGCGGACGTACCTTCCATGTCCGTACGTGCATCGTCCGCTGCGGCTACCTGAGCGCGCCACGTTGCGACCACACCGGATGGATTGCCGACGCTCCATGAGTCGATCAGGCGCTGAACAGCAGCTCGCGCAACCGCCGACCGTTGCAACACGATGGTCAGGGCTTCGGTTGCGACATCTTCCGGACTTCGAGCGAGGAGGACGGTAAGGTCAGCCAGGAGGGTCATAAGAGAGTGTTGGGCAGCTAACGTCACTGCTCAGCCGCGAGCGAACGCAATAATTGCGGACCGCAGGCACGCGATCATGATGACGCACCCGTCTGCTGCAGTGTTCGTCAGGACTCAGGCGCGTCGGAGCCAGTTGCGCGGATGACGATGCCCGTGAATGACGCCGACAACGCTGATCACGTCTGGGTACAGCTTATAGTAGACCGCGTACGGATATCCGTCGAGCATGGTGCGGCGCAACAGGCCGCGAACGACGAGGTGTTGCTCAGGCGCGGCCGCGATCTGCACCAACGCGGCGTCGACAGCATCCAGGAAGCCCTCGGCGGCCGTTGAGGAGCGATCATGACACCAATCGAACGCCGACTCAATCTCTCGCCTTGCCGTAGCGCGGACGCGCAGCGATAGCACTTATCGCAACTTGCGAAGCAGAGCCCGGTGAATATCGGACCATGGCTCACCCGCAGCCGGCGAGACGTCGGCCTCCGCCTCTCGGCGGTCGAGCTCAGCAGCCAGTTCGCCGCCAACGGGAGCGGCGCTGGCCGGATCCAGACTATTCCATAGCTGGCCGATGAGTTCAATCCGCTCTTCCGCGGAGAGACCGTCAACCGGAAATGAGTGAGAAGCCATGACAAGATGGTTGAGCAAGGACAGTTCATCGAGTGGATCGAGCTTCGCGAACGCCTGCACTTGGGCGTACCGCCGACTGTTGAACCCAAGAATCGCAGTCAGGTTGAAAGGACGTTCAAGCTTCCGCGGCCAGTACAACTCGACGACATATTCCCACCTTTCTCCCGCCTCGACGCCCGGGAAGCTGGCATCCAGTTCGCCTGGCCTGGCTTGGCGGACCAGACTGACCTTTGCTACATACTGCACCTGCGGCTCGGTCGGCGAGCAGTCCGCGACGTTCTTGCTGAGCATGACGAGCTCGTCGTCGCGGATCTCCGAGGGCTTTCCCCGGAACGCGTGCATTCTGCGTGTGAGTACGCGGTTGTAAGTCGTGCCGGAGGCCTTCATCAGGTACATGACAGCGGAACGCGGAAGAAGCCGTGTGAGCGACCAAGTGTGATGGTCGAGCTGACGCTGGAGCCAAGCTGTGGTCGCGTATAACCAACGCGGCTGCGTAGCCGCCGCGACCGACATGCGCCCGTCAGCTTCAGCGATCTGATTTTTCCCGAGAGCACTGGATGCAGTGCGATCCAGCCTCCCTTGGCCAGGAAGCTCTATGCTGCACTCGGGCATCGATCTGCACAAGCGGATCGTGGTGATCTCGACCGTGGACGCGGGTGGCCACCCCGTCCGCGACATCCGGTTGCCCACCAAGCGCGAGGCGATCACCAGCTACTTCGCGCGTTAGGTGCCTCGCACTACCGCCGGTACGGCCCACACTCTTGCGCCAGAACTCTCGAATGGCGTTAGCTGGTAGCCCCCCACGCCAGTCAGCCGCAGCCCACCCGGACCCTGCTGCGCCGGCGTGCGGTCGTCGCGGGGTCGCCCAATCACTCACCGCGGTTACTGTGTTGAGAAGCCGCTCCGGTCGGTGATCTCGCCGCCTCTTTCGACCAGCACCTTGCCAGCTCTGGCGTGCGCACGTACGCCGGTCAACGGCGTCGACCCATTGTCGGCAACCAGTACCGCATCCGAGCCCTCGCCATTCGCGAGCACTCTGCCCCTGACGTCAATCGCGAGCACCTTGCCGCCTTCGACGGCGTACGTCGAGACCCTGGCACCGTGTGTGACCAGGCTGCCGCCGACGACAAGCTTCTCGACGATGCCTCCGGGCTTCACGCTGAAGGCCTCGGCCGGAAGTTGCATGTTCACTCCCTTGACCAGGGTGTTCCCGACCGAGCCGTGCGTCGTCACACCCTCGTCGACCACGATCGTGCCCACGGGTTTGCTCACCTGGATGCCGATCGAGCCGTCACCGAACGTCTCGATGGACCTGAAGCGGATGTTGCGCACGGTGCCGTCATACTGGTTGAAACCGCGCGCCCCCAGACCGTACGTGATGATCTCGGCCTCCGCGAGAAAGTCGCCGACAGTGCCGAAATTGACGAAACCGATCCCGCTCGGCCCGTACGACACCACCGGCGCGTGCGCGATCCATGTATCCACCGTGCCCCAGGTATCCAGCACCATGTCGTTGACACCATAGGTGACCACTTCACCGAGGTGTTCGACGCGTCTGGCGTGGACACCATGGACGATGAAGACGCCGCCCGTGATGATGTTCGCGGTGCCATAGGGCAACATGCCGGTGGAATGGACCGCGCCCGTCGTGAGCACGTCGAGTTCCACCCGTCCGCCCTGGTCACCGAAGCCGCTGACGAAGATGCCCGACCCCAGTACCGGCGCATTCCTCGCGCCAGCACTGACGTTGCTCAGCGACGCCCTGATCCGCGAGTTCGCATCGCCGTTGAAGTTGTAGACGGTCAACGCTCCCTGGTACACGTTGACGCCGTACTTCTGCGGTTGCTCGCTGTAGCGGCGCGCATCGCAGGCCGCGATGTGGAGCCCGTCCACCACGAGGTTCAACCTGTCGGTGCCCGCCCGGGTGATGATCGACACCTGCCCCGTCACCGTGAGGTTGCCAAGCGTGAGGGTACCCATGTCGGTGATCCCGGCTTGCGTATGGATCGCGCGGACAGCGGGCGTGGCGATCACGGTGAGGTCCGAGACACGATTGTTCGCGGTCAGGCCGATACCGTCACCGTTGACGAAACTGAGCACGGAGCGGTCCTTGTCTGCTCCGACCAGCGAGAATCCTGGCGGCAGGGTGATCGAGTGCGGGCAGGCCACCGACGTCGTGAGTTCGATGGTGCGGGGACCATCGCTGGATAGCGCCGATATCAGTTCGGCAAGTGAGGCGACGGGAATGCTGGATGCGCCGTTCATGCTGATCACCTTTTGACAATGCGCAGAAGCTGATTCATGACCAGCTCACGCCCTGGCCAACCTGAGAGCGAACCCGACAAGCGCGAGCGAAGCGAGCTACCGACATTCGCTCGTCGGGTTCAGCACACGTCATGCCGTGCCGCACGAGAGTCTATCCCTGCCGCGTGGTGATGCCGGTCAGGTCTCAAGGCATCGATGAGCACGCGGACCGACCGCGACGACGGCCAGACCGATAATCAGGTCGCTGACACCATCACAACTTCCAACACATCCGTCTTCCTCCGCAGACCCTGCCAGATAGTCCCGCCCATCAAGACGCCGAACACGACAAGCAGTACAACCGCATCGCGCCGGGTGATATCACCGTCCCGGAGTTGCCACGCTGCCAGGGCGGTGACAGCCGTGAGGATCACCAACTCCCTGCGCAGGACCCGCGGATTCACGGCAATGGGACATATGAGCGCCGTTAGCCCAAGGATCAGCGCGATGCCGAAATGCCGGGCGGTGGAGGCCGCGCCCTCCACAAAACGATCGGCACTCCAGACGAGGAGTGCCAGACCAACAGCTACAGCGACAAAGGCCAGCGTCATGCAGGATGAAACTCCTCACTCTGGTTCTCACCGATCCACCGGAACCAATCCACTCTGGGTGCTCCGGAGGCCGGCTATCTGAGCGCGACCAGCATGACAGAGGCGCGCCGACGTCGAGCAGTTCGGCAGCGTCGGGCCGCTCGCCATCCTGCGGGTCAGTAGATGACTTCCTCATCGTGCTCCGGTGGGGGCGGTCGGTGGTCCGCCACGATGCGCCCGGCCAGCGCCCGGCAAGCCTCACGCGCTCGCGACAGTCCAGGGTCCGGGTCGTAGTGGAGCGACGGCAGGCAATCCGGCCCGAACACGACGTCAAGAAAATCCGTCATCTCCTCGTTCTCGCCGTACCATGTCCCGCCGCGAAGCTCCACAAGCTCGCCCGCCAGCATGCAAACGATCCCGCGCAACTCACTCATCGCCAGATCCCTCATCGAGGTAGAGCCCCATCTGTCCCGGCAGGACGACGGCAGGCGCCTTTGCGACCATGCGGGCTGCAATGGTGCGCAACTCTGCCACGCGAACCGGGAACGCTACCAGCCAGTCCCGCAGTTGGCCAGGATGACGAATGGCGTACGCAGGCCGCGTTGCCATGCTTCTGCAGAATGAGGCGCAGCCGCTTCTGCCCTGACATGGCCTGCAGCACACACCTCCGTCAGGCCGCTACACACCGATGACGCTTGCCCGTCAGGGCATCACCTCGGTCACCGCCTGCCGCACTCGCCGCATGCGAGCTGCCGGATCCCTCTCGACACCCACCACCCGCCGTCGCACCACTCCGCTGCCATCGACAACAAGAAATGACGGAAGCGCCACGCCCTTCTGCCACGGCCACCGCTTCGATGTCGCAAAGAGAGCATCCAGTTGACCCGCCGCCAGAGCCACGGGGACGTCGAGCCCGGCGCTGTCGAGCACGGCGCGGACGACGTCCGCTGACGAGTCGTCGGCGAGCACGAGCACATGGAGGCCCCGGTCGGCGTAGTCACGATGAAGTGCCGCGATGCCGGCCAGAGCCGCGCGGGAAGCGCCGCATGTGGTGGACCAGAGGGCAATGACACCCGGCTCTCCAAGCAGATCGACTTGGGTTATGCGCCGATCGTCCAGTAGGTTGAGGGAGAACGACGGCAGAACTGCTCCCACGGCCGGCAGCGCCGCCTCGGCTTCCTGCATGCTGCGTTGGCAGCCGAGCGTGGCAAGCAGAAGAAGAAGCTTCATCGTGCGCACGCGGCATCCTCTATTGCAGAGAGAGAAAAAACCAAGCCGGGTCGGTGTGACGTCAGTTACGAGACAATTCAGTAGAGACGCCTTCGCAGTCCGAGCAACCCCGACATTCCACTTCTCAGCTACAACTATCACTGGATGGCGCAAGCGCTCGCAGGGTGCTACTGATGACGTCGTCCGGAGCGTCCATCGCATATGCGCAAGCGTGGTATCGAAGAACGAGACGCGTCGCACCATCGAATACAGGCCAGATGTTTGATACGAGTTCCATTCGCGACCAGCTCAGGCAGAGGGCGTGTTGGGCGATGCGCGCGCGAGGGAGCTGAAAATCCCGCGTGACACCCGGTGACGCCGCCCGTGTAAACGGGCAGAATTACGGTGGCGTCAGACCTCAGCTCGCCCGACGCTTGCGGGCGCGCTCGGCGGCCAGCCGCTCCGCCAGAAACACCTTGAGGAGGCTCTGATAGGGCACGTCGCGCTGGTTCGCGAGCACTTTCAGTTCCTCCAGCATGCTCTCCGGCAGCCGCAGCGAGATCGTCGCTGTTGACGGCTTCAGATTCGGCAACCGCGTCCGCTCCGCCGTCGACCAGTCGACGTAGTCCGCGCTATCGTGCTCCTCCCAGAACGCGCGCTCCTCGGCTTCCGTCGCGAATCGCGGCCGCGTGACCAACTTCGCGTCACGCGACTCACTCGCTCCCTTCTTCGGCTTGGGCATCAGCGTAGACGTCGTGCTTCGACCAGCTCTTCGTTGCGTTCCCGTCGTCCCACGGGAAACCGGTCGCGGCGGCCAGTCGAGCGCCAAGCGCAGCCATGTCCGAAGTATATTCCACACATATACAAGTGGCAAATGAACCGCACCGATTACTGAGGAGACTCGTTCGGTCGAATGGCCTTACGCTCCCGGTTCCATGTCACGACCGTCGACGCCTGTTCATAACGACCCATCAGCACGTCGACGAGTCCATCGGCCGCTTGCGCGGAGAGTTGGCGGAGGAAGAGATCATCAGCCAACAGGAGATCGTTCCCGGTGGCCGGGGTGGGGGCATTTCAATGGTGATCGCCGCCAGGCCGATGGCCACCGGAGCGTGTTGTAGTAGGTGACGCCCTGGTTGAAGTCCAGCGAGCCAAAGAACCACGCCGTCCGCATGCTGGAGTGGTTCGACCGTTTCTTGCAGCCAAGGCCGGCCACGGACTGGATGCAGAACGGCGTGCCAAGCCTGAAGATGGAGGAGCACCTGCGCGACGGGAATGTTGGGCGAACATGCGATCGCACCCGAATGGGGAGGAGACACGATGGTCCGAGACTACCTGACGCGACTCTTCGACCACGTCTTCTGGGCCGACCGGCTGGTGCTGGAGCAGCTCCGCGGCTGGTCCGGCGGGGAGCCGGACGTTGACGCCGTGCGCCTCTTCTCGCATCTGCTGGCCGCCGAGCGGGTGTGGCTGATGCGGCTGCGCGGCGAGGACAGCGCGCCACAGCCCATCTGGCCCGTCCTCACGGTGACCGAGATGGAGCGGATGAGCGATGCGAACCGTGAGGGCTACACAGGCTACCTCGAGTCGGTGGACGACGCAGGGCTGGAGCGGGAGGTGGAGTACCGGACCTCCGCCGGCGTGCCCTTCCGGACGGCGGCCGTGGACATCCTGACGCAGGTCGTGCTGCACGGGAGTTACCACCGCGGGCAGGTGGCGCGGGCCGTGCGCGCGGCGGGGGTGCAGCCGGCGGGCACCGACTTCATCCTCTACGTGCGGGCGGCGCTCGGAACGGGGCAGGCGTGAGCGCCGCCAGCGGGGACACGGCGGCAGGCGCCGACGAGTGGGAGCTCCGCCCGGGGATCCAGGGCTATAGCTGGCCCGCCGCCGCGCCGCGCGCCGCCCTGCTGCTGCAACACGGCTACAGCGAGTACGCCGGCCGGTACGTGGAGCAGTACCACCAGCTCGTCCCGCGGCTGGTCGCGATGGGGCTCACCGTCCACGCCTTCGACATGGAGGGGCACGGTCGCTCGGCCGGGCGGCGCGGGGTGGTGGACATCGAACGGGCGGTGCGCGACCACCTGGCGGCGCGCAGGCTGTTCGCGGGCGGCGCGCTACCGCTCTTCCTGATGGGGCACTCGCTGGGCGGGCTGGTGACGGCGAGCAGCGTGGCGATGGAGCCCGCGGGGGTAGCGGGGGCGATCATCAGCAGCCCTGCCCTACCCGACGCCAACCCCTTCCTCCGCGCGCTAGCGCGCCTGCTCACCACCGTCGCACCGTATGCCCCCGCGCCCACGGTGAGCCTGGAGGGGCTGTCGCGGATCCCCGAGGTGGTGGAGGAGGCGGCGCGCGATCCGGCGATCTACCACGGGCGCCTGCCGAACGTCGTCGCCGCCGGTACGCTCGCGCGCTCGCGGGCCAACCGCGAGCTGTACCCCCGCTGGACCGTGCCGACGCTGATCCTGCACGGCACCGCCGACCGGATCACCGATCCCGCCGGCAGCCGGGCGCTGTACGCGGCGATCGGCGCCGCCGACCGGACGCTGCACCTGGTGGAGGGCGGCTACCACGAGCTCCTGAACGACACCGACCGCGAGCGGACGATGGGCGTCGTGATGGAGTGGCTGGAGGCGCGCGTGCCGCGGTGATTCCGCGGCTGCTGCCCGAGCACCTGCTGGAGGGGCGCGCTGGCTCTTCGCCTGATGGTTCGAAGGTGGATTGCGCAGGGGGCGCGCGTCGGAGTGCCTGTGACCACGCCCGCGTCTGCGCGGGTCATCGTCCTGAGGCACCACGCCGGCGCCACGATCCCACCACCCTGGACGGAGCTCTCCCATGCCGCGCGCAACCTCTTTTCGCTCGAGCACCCTCGCCGCCGCCGGTCATGTCGCGCGCCGCACGCCGCGGCTGCTGGCCCTGGCAGTCGCCGTAGCCCTGATCGCCTGCGGAGGGGGCGCGCCGGCGGCGCCGGAGGACGGCGCGGGAGGGGACGCGCAGCTCCGCGCCGCCGGCGTCCCGTCGTCGGCGCCGGGCATTCGTGGAACCATCACGCGGATCGTGTATGGCGACTCCGTCGTCGCAGCGGCCGGTCGCGGCGCGAACCCCGACGCGTCCGTCTCCTGTCCCCCGACTTGTGGGCCGTCAGGCAGTCCACTCCGCCGGATCCTCGTCGAGGAGGTGCCCGGCATGGAGTCCGGCGGCGACAAGAGCATGCTGGCGATGCCGGCCAGCGCGCGCGTGCTGCGGCGCGCGGAGGGCGGGCTCGTGGCCGCCGGCTTCACTGAGCTGCGCGTCGGGCAGCAGGTGTCCGCATGGTTCGATGGACCAGTCGCCGAGTCGTACCCGTCGCAGGCGCGCGGGCTGGTGGTGGTAATCGAGCCGTGAGCGCGTGGGCGGCGGGAAGAGCGCTGGTGAGCGCCGGCGCCACCGTCCGGGAGCCGCCCGCCCGCCGCGACCGGCCGCGCGGTGGGCACCCCCTTGCGTGTCGCCCGCAGTCGCCGTAATGTACAACCATATGGTTGCATGTCCGCCCCTCTCCAACGCCGAGCTCGACCGGCTATTCCGCGCCCTCGCCGACGCCACGCGGCGCGACATCGTGACGCGTGTGCTTTCGGGCGAGCCGGCGTCCATCTCGGCGCTCGCTGCGCGCTACGACATGTCGTTCGCGGCTGTCCAGAAGCATGTGGCCGTGCTGGAGGGGGCGGGGCTGGTGACCAAGGAGCAGCAGGGCCGCGAGCGCATCGTACGCGGCAATCCGGAGCGGCTCGCGCGCGCCCGCGAACTGCTCGTCCGGCTCGAGCGGCTGTGGAGGGACCGGTTCAGCCAGCTCGACGCCGTCCTCGAGGACCCCACACCCCGCGAGTGACCCCATGCCCATCACCACCATCCAATCCGACGCCGAGGCGCTCACCCTCACCGTTATCGGCGACTACCCCGTGCCCGTCGAGCGGCTGTGGGACGCCTATGCCGACCCGCGGCAGCTGGAGCGCTTCTGGGGCCCTGAGCAGTGGCCCGCGACCTTCACCGAGCACGAGATGGTGCCGGGCGGGCACTCCCGGTACTACATGACCGGCCCTGACGGGAACCGGTCGCGCGGCTGGTGGCGCTTCCTGGAGGTGGAGCCGGGGCGCCGGTTCGAGGTGGAGGACGGCTTCGCCGACGACGAGGGACGGCCGAACGACGACATGCCGACGATGCGGATGATCTTCACTTTCGAGCCCACGGCCACCGGCTCCCGCCTCATGAGCGTCACCCACTTCCCGAGCGTGGAGGCGATGCGGCAGCTCGCGGAGATGGGGATGGAGGAGGGACTCCGCTCGGCGCTGGGCCAGCTCGACGCCGTACTGGCCGGCCCGGCCGTCCTCACGACTGCCGCTCGCCCAGCACCTTGACGATCACGCGCTTGCGGCGCTGGCCGTCCCACTCGCCGTAGAAGACGCGCTGCCACGGGCCCAGGTCGAGCGACCCCTCGGTGATGGGCACGATCACCTCGTGGCCGATCGTGAGGCTCCAGAGGTGGGCGGCGGCGTTGTCCTCGCCGGTGTCGTTGTGGCGGTAGCGCGCCGGGTCCCACGGCGCGATGGTCCCTTCCAGCCAGCGCAGGATGTCGGACCAGAGGCCGTGCTCATGATCGTTGACGAACACCGACGCGCTGATGTGCATCGCCGACACCAGGACGTAGCCCTCCACGATCCCCGAAAGACGCACCTGCTCCGCGACGTCGTCGGTGATGTCGATGATCTCCCGTCGCTCCCGGGTCTCGAACCAGAGATAGTGCGTGTGTGACGGCATGTGAGGCGGTGGGTGGGTGTTCGCTTAGGGGCGTGGGCGGATCGGTGCGGCCGCGCCTACCTCGCCCGCGCTCCCAACCTCCGCAGGATCGTGGCCAGCGACGGCTCATGCTCGCCGTCGACGAGTTTCAACCGCGGCGGGCGAGCAGGCGTCGTGCCGCGAGCCACCTCGGCCGGCGATGTGAAGGTTGCGGTGGCGGCCTGCGAAGCGACCAAGCGGCCACGCCCCTATGCCTTCGTGCCCAGCACTGCCGACAGCGGGCGACGGTCGGGTTGCACCGGCCGCAGGTTGAGGCTCACCTGATAGCCACATGCCTCCGCAACGCGTACGAGGGTGGCAATCTCGATGTTCGTGCTCTGCTCGAGTTGTTGGATGCGGGCGCGTGTTACTCCCACCTCCTCTCCAATGCTGGCAAGCGACCGGCCCGCCTCCGACCGCGCCCTCGCAAGCAAGTCGCCAGTCCTTCCATCGATGACGATCTCTTCGATCTCCGCGGGCGTGTAGCTGCGCAAGGCCACCGGCGCGTCGGGCCCACTCGCCACTTCGCCGTCGCCCAACTCGGCCAGCAGCGACATGAATTCATCGGTGGGCTCCGAGTCGAGTTGCAGAGCGGCCCGCACGGCGGCCTTAGCGTCATGCGCCTTCGTGTGCGTGCTCATCGTCTCTCCTAGAATACAGGTATGCCATCGTTGTATGCCTTCATCATCCGTAACGCGGCGAGCAGCTTTTCCTGACTGGTTGGTGCACCGGGTTCCTTCACCTCGCAGTTCACGAGGCCTGCCTCCCCGGTGGGGAGCAGGAACAGGTAGATCCTCGAACCGCCCTTCGCACCCCCACGACTCGTGGGCTTCAGTTCCCATAAGGGCGAGCGGCCCAGCTTCACGAGAAACCGGCTCTCGCGTCCGACTGTATACAGATCGTGCAACATCTCGATCATGGTTGACACTGCGACCTGTCTTCCAGTCGTCGCCAGTTGGAGCAACTCCTGGATCAACAACGGATGGGACGCCCACAGTCGGTGCGGTTCACGTCCGAGCTTCAGTTCCATGTCAATGCTAGCCTATACATTGCGGATCGTCAAGTCTTGACTATACAGCGAGTGTTGCCGGCGGACACAACCGGAAAAGTAGGGACGGTCCAAACATGGATGGATATGGGGCGACCGACCCGCATCGATCTGGGGCGCGCCTATCCAAAAACGCCCGGACGGCCCGATGTCGCGTCAGGAGCGCTGCCGAGTGGCTCCGGGTCCCCCGCTCGAGCGCGTGCACCGCTTGTCCCGTCGACAGCTTCCCTCAGTACTCCCACGCCTCATGCGCCAGAGGCGCTCGATTCAGCTCATCCCGGCTGATCTTCCACGACGGCATCAGCGCGTCCATCAGCTCGCGAAACCGCTCCGTGTGGTGACGCTCCATGAGATGCACCATCTCATGAACCAGAACGTACTCCACGCTCGCGACCGGCTTCTTGGCCAGCTCGAGATTGAGCCAGATACGCCGCGCCTCCGCGTTGCAACTACCCCAGCGCGTCTTCATCCGCCTGATGCGCACATCGGCGACCTTCTGGCCAACCCGGGGCTCCCACTTCGCCACCAGCCCGCGAATCTGCTCTCGGAGCCGGCGTCGATACCATCGCTGCAGCACCTCGTCGCGTGCATCACGGTCGGCGCCCGGCCGTACCTTGAGGCGCATCGTCGTGTTGTCTGCCAGATGGACGCTCGGCGCACCTGAGCCCTCGATCACGTCGAGCAGGTAGCGTCGGCCCAGGAAGTAGTGGCTCTCGCCGGTCACCAGCTCCCGCTCCGACTGACGGTCCTGCTGCTCGAAGCCTTCCTGCTTGCGGCGGATCCAGCCCAGGCGCGATACGATCGCCAGGCGAATGGCCTCGTCATCCAGGCGAAGCGGAGCGGCCACCCGCACGCGACCGTGCGGCGGATAGACGCCTACATGCAGATGCTTGATCTCCTTGCGAATGACCTCTACGACGATGCCGCTCACATCCATGTGCTGACCCTCAGTATTCACTCTGCGCCTTCACTATATCGAAGACGGCGTCCACCAGCGCGTCATCGTCACCCAGCCTCGCCCGGATGGCGTTGCGAAGCTCCCGTTCCTTGAACCGGTTGCCGCGCCAGTCCGCCTTCTTTACGTCCCGGATCGCGCGATCCAACGCCAGCGCCAGTCCCTCGCGGCCGTCCCCATCCGTCTCCCGACTTACGCCGTAGGGTAACTCCCATCTCTCATGGGTCGCTGCCGCGCGCGGTGCTTCCAGGTTGTCGTAGAGGGCGCGCAGAGCGGCGCTATCGATAGCACGAGGATACGATGTGGCGGTCTCCGGTTGGCTTACCTGCTTTGCCAGTTCGACGACCCGGGCCAGGTAGGCCTTGTAGTCCACTGCCCCCTGCCTGCGCTGCGCGATCAGAGCATCGAGCAGCTCTGACATCCGCTCGTAGTACTTCGGGTTGACGGCCATCTCGTCGATGATCAACCGGCGAACGTTGTTCTCGATCGTCTCAGCCATCGCCTGGTGGTTCTCACGCAGGCCCTTCGGCAACTCGTCGACCGCCTGCTCGCCGCGCTCCACGATCAACTGCACGAGCGTCAGGTCGTCGAATGCCGAGAGCTTCTCGCTCTCCTCGGAGCGGATGTAGGTGTCGAGCAGGTGGCGCATGGCCGGCTCGTAGATCTTCATGTCCACGTAGTCGCCGCTGGCGAGCTTCACCTCCTCGCGCACCTTCTCGTAGTGGTCGACCTCGGCCCGGATCGCCTGCGCCTCAGACTCGCTATAGCCTGCCTCTCGCATCTCGTTGGCGAGGTTGGCGTAGGCGCGCAGGAAGGCCGCGGCCAGCTTGTAGAGGGCGACGCGTCTGGGCTCGCTCTCCTTGAGCTGGGCGGCGTTCCCGCTCTCGGCGGCGCAGAAGTAGCGCAGGTAGGCAGGCGTGTCGTGCGGTGGCTCGACCGGCTCGTACAGTGCCTTGACCGCCTCGCGCGTCTCCTCCAGGCGCTCACGGCCCTGCCGCAGACGGTCCTTCAGCAGCCCTTCCACGTCGGCCTTGTCGTAGCCGGCGAAGGCCTCGCCGGTGTAGTCCGTGATCGACGCCTCCAGCGACCGGAACAGGTCCTTGTAGTCGATGATGTAGCCGCAATCGATGCACTTCAATGGGCTCAATCATCAATACTGCCTCGTACCTACTTCATGCCACGAACACGCTGCTCCACGATCACGTAGAATAACCTCTTGGCATCAGCCCAGTTATATCGACGCCATGCGGTTTCGCTGCGAAGCCAGGTGAGGCGGCATCAGGCTTCGGATCACACTCCCGTCGCGGCTGCTAAACCGTTTGCTCTCATTGGCAGCAAGAGCTTCTTGGGCTGCTACTGCGCCGCAGGCCGCTCATTCCAGTCGAAACCTTTCGGGGGAGGGTTCAAAACAATAATGTCCTCGACCGACGGGAGAGATTCGAGCGCTATCTGAAGCTGACCGATACAGACAAGCGCGTCTGGGTAGTGCAGTGCATGGGCGACGTCCGTGTGCAAGACGTCGTTTCCGTCTTCTTTCAACTTCCACGCGCGCTCCCACTGCGTGCGCTCCAGGATGTTGGGCGTCGAGCACCGCGCCAGACAAAGGCGGTCGTGAAGGGTAACTTGGTTCGCGTACTTGCGCCGCCGCGGGACGAGTGTCTTTGCAGCCTCGCCCGGGATGAGTTCTTGCAACGCAGCATCAAGGACAGCCCTGCTCATAACATGAACCTCTACGTCGTGTCCCCATAGATAGAGCAGACCGATCCGCTCGAGGTATCGCGCGGTGAATGAATTCACGGGTCGTCTTACAAGTAGCCGCAGCAAATTACGAAGCCTGCTACGTGCATCGACAATCCGACGTTCGCCTATCTCCAAGAGGACGTAGTCGAAGGTGTCAGACAATAGGTCCGAGTCGAGCAGGTTGAGCGCGCTGGATGAGTCGAGCGGCAAGTCCGTGGCGCCTACCGACAGCACCACAGCGCGATCTGCTAGGGCTTGGCCGGCGAGCAAGACACCACGTGCCCAGCGCAAGAGACTCTCCGCAACATCGCGTCCGCCGGGTGTAGCCTCGAGTGGCACAGCACAGTCACGGGCTTCGGCGACGGCAACTGCCAATAAGTCGAACGGCTTCATTTCGCCCATCACGTGATCTCCTGTTGGAGCCCAACGACGAGCTTCAGTGACCAGCGCCCTCGTCGCCGGGTGAGTCCCAGAGGTAGTTGAAATTCCGGTGATGCCGCGGTATTAGAGTGTGAATCCCGGCAAGGATCTCCACTCGTGTCTGAGGACACCACCCTTGAGCACGAGAGTACGCCCGAACCAGCAAAAGAGCCAGCCCACACAGCAGGCCACTCGCCGTGCAACACGCCGGAAGCCTGAACCGCACCGGGATTCCAGGAGGCCCCACACTGTGAGAGCTTGGAGTCATGACAAAGTCATCAACACACCGTTTCAGTCCTGAGGTCCGGGAGCGGGCGGTTCTCCTGGTACTGGAGCATGCAAAGGAGCATCCCTCGCAGTGGGCCGCGACCACGGCGGTGGCCCCGAAGCTCGGATGCACCAAGGAAACCCTCCGCCGCTGGGTACGTTAAGCGGAGCGCGAGACCGGCCAGCGGCCCGGGCCCACACGCGCTGACGAGGATCGGGTGAAGGCGCTGGAGCGCGAGAATCGCGAACTGCGCCGGACCAACGAGATCCTCCGCAAGGCCAGCGCGTATTTCGCACAGGCGGAGCTCGACCGCCCTATGCGCTGATGTACGGCTTTATCGGCACGCATCGCGACGCGTACGCAGTCGAGCCGATCTGCCGAGTGCTGGAGATCGCTCCGTCGGGCTACTACGTGCATCGGACTCGCCAGGCCGACCCGAGTCGCCGTCCAGCACGAGCGCTGCGGGACGAGCGACTTCGGAGGCAGGTGCGGCACGTGTGGCGAGCGAACCACCAGGTGTACGGTGTGCGGAAGGTATGGCGACGGCTCAAGAGAGATGGCACCGATGTCGCACGCTGCACCGTGGAGCGGCTGATGAGGGCCGAGGGCATCCAGGGCGTAGTCCGTGGTGGTCGGGTGCACACCACGCGGCCTCCGGAGAACCAGGCAGCGCTGCCGCAGGACCTGGTGCAGCGACAGTTCACGGCCGAGTGTCCCAACCAGCAGCGCCTGCTGGAACCCCTGGGCTATGTTCCGCCAGCGGAGCTTGAGGAGCAGTTCTTCCGCACCCACGTGGGGGTACTCAACTAAACAAGTCTCCTGAATACAGTGAATACTTCGTGGGCGTACGGTGGTGTCTGACTTACCTGAAAACTGACTCCGCTTTGCGGATGTCCTGCCCGAGACCGGTCGGCGCCACCGGACGCGCCTTTTTCTCGGAGCCGCAGGGCGATGCGCGTCGTGACC